>SAMEA3663092__coassemble_119_pt1 | contig 28213 bp, 19 predicted proteins | sample SAMEA3663092__metabat2_high_PE_017 | metagenome-assembled genome bin SAMEA3663092 (sample SAMEA3663092) | pig gut metagenome | biome: pig gut; feature: pig-associated habitat; material: faeces | place: France | collected 2012 | reverse complement strand
TGTTCCGCAGTGCGGAACGTATATTCCGCAGTGGTGAACATATATTCCGCAGTGGCGAACATATATTCCGCAGTGCGGAATATAAATCAAACGCAGTGTATAGTTGATTTATACAGGGTATTATGCATAAATCTACATGACCGTTTTTATACATTTACAACTATTATACAGATAGCATGTATCTCATCTGTCGAAAGTGTAGTGGGCAGTTGTGATTACACAAAAAGTTAAAGGGGTGCACTCATAGCTCACGGCTATTCGTGCAACCCCCTAAACTATATTGTCATCTGTGATGAACTATTGCTCAGTCTTCATCGTCGTCCCAGATATTATAGGAACCATTGCCCTTAGAGAACTGGTTTTCTTCGAGTTTTGTATCATCACTAGCTTCGCCATAGCCTAAAGAGCCAGCCATTATGGAATTGTTGCAAATGGTAGTAACTATTAATTCTGGCTTAATATATTTCTTGTTCATGATTATCAATTATTTGAGATTATGAATCGTATTATCTTACAACTGTTTTCTTGCCATTGATGATATAAAGACCTGGCTTTACTGTATCGCTCATTCGCTGACCAGCAAGGTTATAGATCACACGGCTGTTGCTGCTGTTTGCATCTATGTTGGTAATGCCTGTCTCATCTCCAACGAAAGCAAAACCCTTGGCTGAGCTCGATGTTACAGGAACTTCAAGATATGCAGTGCCTGACTTAACCTTAAATGCACCACCATTATCTGCACCCCAATAGAAGCCAAGTCCTGTTTTATTATTAAAGTCAGAATATGCCAACTTATAGTACTTGTTGCCATCTACAGCCTCAATCATGCCACCATTGATAGGAGCAGGCTTCAACTGATTATTGTCGATAGTAACAGCCTGATTTGCTGCGGGATAATATACTTGGGCATTATTTTCAACACCAGAAATTAGCACACCTGTATTAGCTGGCACGTAATATCCAATTAACTCTGAATTTGTGGCATCTGAGGTTTCATAAATATCAGTAGTCAACGGAGTGATAACCAAACTACCATCTTCCACCTTAACAGCATTTACAATTACATCTTCAGTGAAGATTACATCACGGCTGCAACTGAAAGTAGCATAGGTGCCATCATTATTAGAGGCTGGCAAAGATATAGACTCAGCATTTGCAACTTTAACAAGAGAAACTGAGGCTGTCTCAATTTTAGATGTGGAAGAACTGTATGATAGTTTAACCAGCTTGTCAGAACCATTTTTTGCATCTTTCCATATATTATTGCTAAATGTACCAACAGATGGTTTGAAAGAAGCAGAACCTGTAAACACAATCTTTGAAATGTTATATCCCAAAGGTGCAGTGAAAGTTAGTGAACCGCCAGAATATACTCGTAAAGTTGGTGTACTTGAGTTATATATGCAAGTTTTAGAGCTACCAGTTGAAGCTGTATTCAGTTTGACTCCTTCCACATACAAATCTTTACCATCCGTATTACTTGTTGAATTCCCTCCTGGTTCAATTCCCCATACATTTGGTTTTGCGGTAAAATCAAATACCACAGCAGTTGTTTTTGTATATGTCTTATACGAATCTCTACTCCAGTTCCCATACTCGTCACAAACCCTTGCATGGAGAATAATCTTGTCGCCATCAGTTTCTGATTCTATTCTAACTGGAGTGCCAGTATAGACGTTAGACTCCTCATCTGGCACTGAGCCAATGGCATAATAGATTTTTGAAGTAGGATCTGTTGTTAAAGGCAATGTCAGTTCAACATCCAATGGTTCCTTGAATGTCTTTGAATCTACACTAAATACTGCCTGATCAGGCTGAATAGTGAATTCTTCAGATGTAGCCGTAAAATTTTCAACTGCATCAGCCACTGCTAATGCTTTGATAACTGTACCATTCTTGGTAACAGATACTCCATCGGTATATAATTGACTTTCAGTTGTTGGTTCGTCACCATTTGTTGTATAATAAATCTTTGATCCCTCTATGCCAGCAGTCAGTGTAACTATCTGTGGAGCCTTGTTGTATTTTCCTCCATTAGCAGAGAAAGAAAGTGAGTTGGTCAGTTGATTAACAGTCAATACATATGAAGCCGTAACTTTATTGTCTGCATTGAGAGTTGCCGTAATTGTTGTTGTTCCTGTTGCTTTCAAGATTGGAGTTCCATCTTTAAACTCAGTCACCACATCAGGATTTGAACTTGAATATGTCACTGGCGAGTCATATTCATTGGAAAGTGTTGGGAATTTATTATTTGTAGCGCCCAACATCGCGGTATAAGCAGTAGCAGAGAATTTAAAGGTCTTTACATTTGGATTTGTTCCCTTCAACACTACATTATCAATTCGAGAATTACTTGTAGCAGAGAATACTATCGTTAAAGATGTCGTTCCTTGAGGCACAGAAAAAGTACCTGTTCTTAGATTTTTCGACGTTATTAGAGATACTTTTGTTCCATTCGCTTTTACCGATAAGTTTGTATTATTTGATAAAAATGATAATGTAACATCTCCATAACAACCCTTCAAGTCTGAAATAATAACAGTCCAACTTTTAGTAACCAACAACTCAGGAGCTGTGCCACCTGCTAAATCGTGATTGAATATCTTCGTCTTTTTGGTTGAAGAATTATCGGTTTGAGAATACATTTTATTTATTTCACTGGGCTGTTGTTCTGCAGAGCACCCAGTCCAGTCCTCAGACCAAATAATCACTTCATCCTGGGCCAAACTATTGCCCCCCCCAATGACGAGCAATAGACACGTCACAAGGAATGTCTGTAAAATAGATACTTGTTTTTTCATACTTTTATTATTGATTGATTATTACATTATTAACGTATTACGATTTCCCATTGTCAATGCAGTCGTTGTATGACCACAGAACGATAAGACGATTTACTATTGATAGATTGACTAAATATTATTACCTTATTATCGACACCGCAAAAGTACGTATTTTTATCTATTAAACAAAGGAATTCAAGGATAAAAAGCAAGAAAAATGTGTTTGGTAACCATAATTTAACATTAGCAACACATATATTGGTAAAAAACGGCTGTAATAGTAATACAAAAAGCACATGAAGCTATTCTTGCTCCATGTGCTCATTGCATATTATAGTGCCTGCCGAGTATTCTTTTGATGGAATGACCAATAATCAACGGATCTCCATAATCACCGCCACGCCATCAGCCACCTTGAAACGAATGTCATGGGTGCCGTATGGCATGCCATAGATGCGCTCTGGGTCTTTATGATAACTGGGGCGCGGGTCTTGGGCCAACAGATTGCGTATGGCGGAGGCATCAGCAGCTGGCAATGACATTAGCAGAGATGAAGGGTCGTAAACATCCAGCGGATGCCACTCATGACTGTCGGTAAAGCCGCCACGCGCTTCGGGATGGCTGTCATAGGCGGGGATATATGGTTTGATGTCGTAGATGGGTGTGCCATCCATGAGGTCGGCTCCAGATACCAATATGGTGGTGCCCACGTCGGGCAGATGCTCTATGTCCACCATGCGCACCGACGAAAGAGCCAAATTATTGGGACGGAACGAACTGCGCGTGGCAAACACTCCCATATACTCATTGCCACCAAGACGGGGAGGCCGCACAAGCGCATGCTTGGCAGCATCCACATTCTTGCTGAATGACCATATAAGCCATAAATAGTCGAAACCCTCTATGCCACGTATGGCATCGGCATTGCGCCACTCGGGCTCAAAAACTATACGCCCACGCAACTCATCCACAATGCCGCTCTGACGCGGTATGCCAAACTTATCCTTGAGAGGCGAGCAAAAATGGGCTATAGGCGTGATGGTCATCATAGAGGTTATTTGAGGGTGAAATCAACAACAGAGCGAACATCGGTCTCGCTGGCACATACATAAGCCCTGAACTTGCCTGGCTCAGCCACCCAGTCGTGGATTTGCTCGCTGTAATATTTGAGGTCGTCGGCAGTGATAGTGAATGTAATGGTCTTGGTTTCGCCTGCCTTGAGGCTCACCTTATCGAAATTCTTCAGTTCCTTGAGCGGACGGTCTACACTGCTCTTAACATCGCCGATATACAACTGCACCACCTCCTTGCCATCGCGCTTGCCCGTGTTGGTAACGTCGACAGTGAGAGTGAGAGTGCCATCGGCAGTCATCTCCTTGGCAGACAAGGTGGCCTTGCCATACTTGAAGGTGGTATAGCTCAAACCAAAGCCAAAGGGGAACAGGGGTGCCACCTTCTTGGTATTGAACCAACGGTAGCCCACATATATGCCTTCCTTATAATATACCTGGTCATCAACGCCAGGATAGCCCTCTTCGCCAAACTGGAAGCAGGGATAGTCGGCCTGGCGCTTAGCAAAGGTTACAGGCAACTTGCCGCTGGGGTTCACCTCGCCACTGATAACATCGGCAAGGGTCTTGCCAGACATCGAACCAAGATACCAGCAATGGAGCAATGCCTTGATATCATTTATCCATGGCATGGCATAGGGATTGCCGCCGAAGGTGGCTACAATGATGTTTGGCTGCACCTGGGCAAGGGCAGAGATGAGTTCATTCTGACCATAAGAGAGGTCATAGCTGTCGCGGTCGCTGTCTTCGCAGTCTTGGTTGGTATTCTTGTTGAGTCCACCAACAAAGATCACAAGATCGGCATCTTTGGCCTTGGCCAGCGCCTCTTCCTTCATCTTGGCGAGCTTTTTGGGGTCTAATTTGTCCACCTTATTATATAATGCTCTGCCAGCATAATAGCCTGGAGCAAAGTCTATCTTGTCGCCATACAAGGCACGCAAACCTTCAAGAGGAGAGATATCAAACTTGGTCTTGAGTTCAGACGAACCGCCACCCATGGTCATATTGCGTGTGGCATTGTCGCCCACCACGAGTATGCGCTTATACTGCGATGCTACGATGGGCAATAAGTTATTGTCGTTGCGCAGAAGCACGATACCCTCTTCGCCAATGCGACTGCATGCATCATAATGTGCCTCTGAGCACTGCGAACCGATCACTTTCTTGGGGTTCATGGATGTGCGGAAGATGGTGCGCAACACTCGAGATGCCTTGTCGTCGAGCACATCCATAGATATCTTACCTTCGCGCAGCAGAGCCTCAAAGGCATCAGCCAGACGGTAGGTGTTATATCCGAGGCTGCGGTCTTCGGTCTTGCCATTGGTGTCGGTGCCCATCTCTATGTCGAGACCGCCCGTGGCTGCCTCCCAGGTATTGTGGGTGCCACCCCAGTCGCTGATCACGGCACCATCAAAGCCCCACTGCTGCTTGAGTATCTTGTTGAGCAATGAGTCATTCTCGCAGCAGTGCACATTGTTCCATTTATTATATGAGCCCATCATGGTCCACAGGTTGGCCTCTTCAACGCATTTCTTGAATGCGGGCAGGTATATCTCGTTTACAGCGCGCTCGCTCACGTTCACATTCACATACATACGCTTCTTCTCCTGATTATTCAGAAAGAAATGTTTGAGACAGCAAGCCACGCCATTGGCTTGGGCTGCCTTGATATAAGGCACTGCCATCTCGCCTGCCAAGTATGGGTCTTCGCCCATATACTCGAAACTGCGTCCATTGAGCGGCATGCGGGCTATGGTGGTGCCAGGACCAAGCATGATATCCTTATTGCGGAATGCAAACTCCTCGCTCACGGCATGACCGAAGTCGTGGCTGAGCTGGCGGTTCCATGTGGCAGCCAGACAGGTGAGCGACGGAAAGGCCACTATGGAGTCATTGGTCCATTTGGCTGCGCTCCATGTGTTCCATTCTATCTCTTCGCGCACACCGTGAGGACCGTCGCTCATGTTGAGCTGGCGTATGCCGAGACGTGGCACTCCTGGCGATGTGAACTTGCTCTGGGCGTGGCAGAGCATCACCTTCTCATGCAGAGTCATACGACTGAGGGCGTCTTTCACCCTGTCTTCTATAGGTGCGTTGGGGTCGAGATAGACCTGAGCCAGCATAGGGGTGGCAAGTAATGTGGTTGCCATGATCAAAAGAGTTTTCTTCATTATTTTGATTACTGATTATTGATTACTGATTACTGATTATTGATTATTGATTATTCAACAACGAATATCACAAATTGCACGAATTATTGCTTTCACGAATTATCCGTTCCAGTTGCCTTTTTTTTACTCGTTTCATTCGTTCATTTCGTTCCACTCGTTCCATTCGATTATTGATAACTGATTATTGATTATTGATTATTCAGAGTTTCACCGTTACCTCATTTCCATCGTATGTCACGGTCTTGCCCACGGGAGCATCGAGGGATAGGGCCACGGGAGCATGGGCACTGACTAACACTACGGTGAAGGTGCGCTGCTGGAGCATGCCGGGGAAATGGCCCTGGCGTTTGCCCAAGGTGAGGGTACGCTTGGCGTCGTCGTAGGTTATGTCGATGGTGGCAGACAGTCCTTTCTCATAGTTGTAGTTGGTACCCTCGTCCTCATAGAGTTGGAACTTGCCATTGGCGCCCGCATATACATATAAGGTGATGGCATCGGCAGGTTTCTCGTCGCTCCACTGTATCTCTGGACCGAAAGGTATGATGGCTCCCTCGGGCACAAATACTGGTATGCGCTCGTATGGAGCATCCACGGTGAGGGTCTGGCCACCTTTGATATGACTGCCGCTGTAGAGGTCGTACCATCCGCACTGCTTGGGGAAATAGACATCCCTCTGGCGAGCCTTATAGTAACCCACTGGGCATGCCATGAGCGATGGACCAAACATCCATTGATTGCCGATATTGAGCACTTGAGCATCGGAGGCAAAGTCCATGGCCAATCCGCGCATCATAGTATAGTCGCAACTGTTTACCCATCCTGCCATAGAATAGAGATATGGCATGAGACGATAGCGCAACTTATGATAATATACTATTGACTGATAGGCAGGATGATTGTCGGGGGCTATGTTCCACACCTCGCGCAGAGGCCACTGGCCATGGGCACGATACAGTGGGATGAAGCATCCGAACTGGTTCCAGCGCGACTGCAGTTCACGCCACTCCTTTAGGTCTTCGTTTTCCTGTCCTGTCTTGTCGAAGAGTTTCTGGGCTGCCTCATAGCGCTTCTCCACACAGAAACCTCCCTGGTCCATGCCCCAGAAGGGCACTCCCGACATAGAGAAATTGATGCCCGCAGTCATCTGTGCGCGCATGTCTTCCCAACGGGTGCCTATATCTCCACTCCATGTGGCTGTGCTGTAGCGCTGCAGTCCCGCAAATCCGCTTCGTGTGAGCAAGAAGACACGGCGATTGTTGTCTACACTACGCTGACCATTATAGATAGCATCTGCATTCACTATGCTGTAGGCATTGAAATATTCGTCGCTGGTGCCCATGGCGGTGGGGCCGCAGAGTTGCTTGCGATAGTCTATAGGGGTACAGTCGCGCACGTTTGGCTCTGAGGCATCCATCCACCATGCGTCTATACCCTTGTTGAACTTGCTATAAAGATGTTCGTTCATCTGCTGCCAGAAGAGGCGGCGAGCCCCAGCGGCATAGGCATCATAGAAAGAGCCGAGATAGCCTGTGCCTATCCAGTCGCGTATGGAGTCGGTCACTGCCTGCTGATACATCCATCCGTGGCTGTCAAGTTGTTTGTAGTTGTCGGTGGTGCAATAGAACTTGGGCCAGCATGAGATCATAAACCGGCCGTGCATGGCATGCACGCTGTCGAGCATGAGTTGTGGGTCTGGATAGCGCTTGGGATCGAAATCATGGCTGCCCCATGAGTCTTCCACCCAATAACTCCAGTCCTGCACGATATTGTCGATGGGCACCTGGCGGCGACGAAACTCTGCCAGTGTGCTCATCACATCGTCGGCGGTCTTATATCGCTCGCGGCTCTGCCAGAATCCCAGCGACCATTTTGGCATCACCTGTGCTTTGCCCGTAAGGGTACGGTAGCCGCTGATGATCTCATCCATATCATCGCCAGCAATGAAATAATAATCCATATCGCGGGTCATCTCGCTCCATATTGATATCTTGCGCTGCTGCTGGTCGGTCTGTGGCACAGCGGCACGCAGTCCGCAATAACTCACCGCTCCATCTGGCTGCCATTCGATGCGCAGAGGAGTGCGGCGACCTTTTTCAAGTGTGCATTCAAACTTGTAGGCATTGGGGTTCCAGGCTGTGCGCCAGCGCTCGGGCACCACGAGTTTGCCATCTATATACACCTTGGTGTAGCCAGCGTAATAGAGGATGAAATGATAGTTTGTGGAAGTGGGTGCCTCTATGTATCCCTCATAAGTAACATTGGCTCCATCGAGTGCAATGCTCTGTGGCAGGTTGCCTATAACGCGCGAATGCTCGTAATAAATGGAGTCTTCATTGCGCACTATCTCGGTGCCCTTCTTGTCTTTATAAGTGCCTGTGAGATGGCCTTTCACTCCGTTTTTGTCGTAGAGGGTGAAAGCGCGATGGAGTTGCATATAGTCGTTGGGATTGCCCCAGCGTCCGTAGGAATAGGAGTCCCAGAGCAGTCCGTAATGATTGGTGCTCATCACGAAAGGAATGCTCACCTTGGTGTTATACTGAAAGAGTTCCTCATTCTTGCCGAGATAGTTGAAGTCTTCCGACTGATGCTGGCCGAGACCATAGATAGCCTCGCCGGGCTGCGGGTTAAAGACAGCATGCCACGAATAACCTGTGCGGGTCTCATCGGAGAGCACATTAAAATGATCATTCTTGCCATAGTTAACCTCATCTGGGGATGATGGTTTGTAATGCTCGGGCAGCATGGTCTGGGTGGAGACATAGCGTGTAAATGTCTTGCTGGCGGCATCCTCATCGAGGAGCACCTTTCCATTGCGTGCGTCATAGAAGGTGAGGCGACCGGTAGCCTTGTCGGCACATACCTTGACACGGGCGGTAGTGTAGATAACCTGCGTCTTTGTTTCTGTCTTCTCGGCCTTCACATCCTCGGCCTTCTTGACTATTATCAGACTCTTGGGCTTGGCAGGGAAGGCCTTGTCGGGGGTGGCCTCAACACGCACTATTGATGGGGTTACAAAGGTGAGGCGCACCAGTTGGGCTCCATCCTTGCGGGTCTTCTTAACCTTAATCTCCACGCTGCTGTCGTTGGCGGCACACGCCAAGGCAGGGGCTACCCATGAGGTAACCACTGCCGCAGCCATCATAACTATTGTTTTTTTCATCTTCGGATAATAAGTTTTCACTTTGTTGTTGACAGTTTATTGGTAATATCTCATAAGAGTTTCTTCTCTTGTGCAAAGTTAGTAAAAATTATCCGAACAATGTCTCATTAATGTTAACTCGTATGGGCAAAATCGTTATTTCCACCTGCACGAATGTTAACAATATATGCATAAAATGTTTTATTCGTCCAATTTCTCGTGGTCAAGTTTATACTGCGATGGCAGTTCACCGTATTTATCCTTGAAATACTTTGCAAAGGCTCTAGGGTTGGAGAAGCCCACCTTGTAGCCCACTTCGCTCACGGTGAGTTGGCTCTTGCACAGCAGACGCTCGGCATGCTGAAGCCTGATATCGCGGATAAATTCCGATGGGGTGCTGCCTGTTAGCGACAGCAGACGCTTGTAGAGATGTACTCGCGACATGTTGAGGGCCTCACTCATGGCCTCCACACTGATTTCCTCATTAGACAGGTTGTCTTCGACATACTTGGTAGCATCGGCCACAAGTTTGGAGTCTACACTCATAATCTCTACATTCTTGATCTTGGGTTCGATGAGCGATGCCGACTTGCTGTTTTTAGCCATCATGCCGTTTACCTGCAGGATGAGAGCCTTTACCTGCTCGCGTATCTTGTATTCAGCACCATATTTGTGTTCATCGCTTTCATCGTTCATGAGTACAGAGAGAGAGGAGACAACCTCTTCGAATGGTTGGCGCAACTCATCGCTCATCGTTTCATACATCTTGTCTTTGGCCTGCTCTATCTTCGTTTTGTTGTCTTCTTCTGCCTTTAGGGATATGAGCCTCATCCTCTTCTGTTGGCGATAGAAACCGAACATGAGCAGCGCACATATAATAATAATGTATATGCAATAGGCTGGGAAACTGAGATAGAATGGTGGGTTGACCACAATCTTGAGCACACGCTCCTTTGAGCCGAAAGAGCCATTGCCATTGAGCATCCTGACCCTAAGAGTGTAAGAGCCTGAAGAGAGACCCATGAGGGTTATCTCGGGATTGTTGTCGGAAGTAGAGAGCCACGAATCGCTAAGGCCTTCCACTTTGTATACAAATCGTGCACGGTTGTCCATGGCGGTGCGGTCGGTGGCCAGGAGGATAGTGAAGCGCCCCACTCCATGAGGTATCTCCACCTTATCTTCTATTGGCATTGACTTGTCTGCCACAACCACACCATTGTAGGCTTCGCCCACGGTCATATACTTGTCGCCTATGAGCATGCCCGTGAGAAGGGGCATCTCGTCGTGTCTGTCTATGGTCAATTGTTTGGGATTTATGATACTGAGTCCATCCTTTCCTCCCACAACTACATTGCCATTGGCCAGCACGCAGGCTGAGCGCTCATTGAAGGGACCGGTCTGCAATCCGTCACGGCTGTTGAAATTATAGAGGGCGAAATGCCATGTGTCATTCTTGGCCTCCACCATAATACGTGCCACACTATGTGTGGTAACTGCCCACACATCATGGTTTTTGTCTTCTATGAGAGTGCATACCGTGGTGCCCTGCAGTCCGTTGGATGCATCAAAGCGCCACAAGCGTCCTGTCTTGGGTTCTTTTATCACCACTCCAGCCAGGGTGGCATGCCAGAGCAATCCACGGCTGTCGCACAACACCTGAGTAGTTACAGAGTTTATATTGGCTATTTTTGACTGTTCATCAGGAGAGATAACGAGATTCTTAACCGCTCCGTTGCTTCTCTTTATTGTGGAGAAGAAATAGGATGTGCCCACAAGAATATCGCCATTTGGTAGTTTCTGCATGGATGATGTATAATCGCTGGCCAGTCCTGCGGTACGGGCATTATAGGTTCTAAACTCCTTGGTGTCGGGATTGTATCTCTGCACGCCACCACCCAATGTGCCGAGCCATAGGCTGCCATCCTCATCCTGCACTATCGACCATATATTATCAGAGATGAGGCCTTTCTCTGACTTGCGCTGGATATCTATCACCCTGCCGTTGTCGAGATGAAGCAGACCTCCCTCAAAGGTTCCGAACCATTGTGTGCCATCGCGCTGGTCTATGAGACTGCATACGATGATATTGGTAGAAAGTTTTGCATTGTCTTTATTGAAGTTGGTTGTCTCGCCAGTCTTGGGGTTATATCTTATGATACCACGGTCGTTGGTGCCGAGCCAGAGTATGCCGTTTGGTGCTTCTGCCACGGTATTGATGTCGCCCACAGGAATATTTACGAAGCCTGTCTTACCCAGCATGCAGAGGTTGACACCATTCTTATATGTGCCTATCCACACGCTTCCGTCGTTGGCCTTGTGCACGGTGCGCAGAGTAATATCAGATATGGAAGTCTCGTCTTTTTTGTCGTTGGTATAGTTTACCAGTTTCTTTTCCTTTATATCTGCTACAATCAGTCCGAGGTGGTCGGTGCATAGCCATATATAATCGCCATCGCCCATTATCTCCCATACGATAATCTCGTCGGGCACATTTACAAAGCCCATGCTGCGAAACCACTCAGGCACCGAGTCGTACCATTTATGGCTCTTGTAGTCATATACGCAGGCATCAGACCCCACTATCACCCAGATGTTTCCCTGATTGTCTATAGAAACCTTGCCCTGCAGGTCTATATGCGGCTGCAACTTGTGCTTACAGAGATAGCCATTTCGCCATGACACCCACCATTTCTCGGTGTTAATACACATCATCTCGCCAGAAGAGAGCAGGAGTATCATGCTCTTGCCATATTCAGCAAATCCCGCTATACGCACATCTTGGGGCAGTTGGCCAAATCTGTTGCCTTTCTCAAGATGGAATACCTTTTTATTATAAGGGTTATAGCAGTAGAGTCCATCGTTATATGTCTTTATCCAGAAATTTTTCTTTGAGTCTATGAATATTTTCTCCGTACCATCTGTGTTGATGCCGAAATCCTTGACGCGCTGGTCCACATCATACTTAAACGAACCATCGTCGGGGTTATATACGCAGATATGGTTGTCTTGTGCCAGCCATAGTCTGCCCTGATAGTCTTCCTGAATTCTCTCTACGGAGTTGTATTTGATATGGTTGGGCTCGTCTCCATTGGCCAGGTATGTCCTCACTCTAAATCCGTCGTATCTGTTGAGCCCGTAGGGGGTGCCAAACCACACAAAGCCACGGCTGTCTTTATAGATTGTCGACACCATGGAGTTGGAGAGTCCATCACGAGTGTCTATTCGCTTGAATTTTATTTCTGGCAGCGCCGCCATGGTTATCTGTGATACCAACATGGCCGCCAAAAGGATAATGGTATTCTTCTTCATAATCGTGTTGAGTGCGATATAATATGTAGATAGGATATTGGTTCTTTAGTTTTTTCTGATGTTCTTTATTTGTTATTGGCATTACTGTATTTTGCCGAGGTGTCGCGTATAACCAACTGCTGTGGCACTATCTTCTTGTATATCTTACTGTCGCCATTGATGGCCTTGAGCAGCAACTGGCATGCAGTGACTCCCATGAGGTTTGACTGGTCTACGATTGCCGACATGCGTGGTGTGACGTAGGCGGCATGAGCATCATCAGTAAAACCTATGAGTGCCACGTCCTTGGGTATCTCCAGCCCCATATCTTTTATTGCCGTAAAGGCTGCAAATGTTACTATATCATTGAATGCCAATATGGCATCAGGCCTTTCAGGCATTGAGAGCAACTCCTTGGTGGCCTGTAGTGCCCACTCATAGTCAATCTTTCCACATGCCACGAGGTTACGGTCTATGGGCAACCTGTTTTCGCGCAATGCCTCGAGATATCCGTGCTTGCGTCTTTTTACCATGTCGAGATGATTGGGACCACCTATAAAGGCAATCCTTCTGCTACCCGTGTCTATGAGGTGCTGGGTGGCCATCTGTGCCGCTTCATCGCCATTGGCAGTTACCGACGAGATATTGTCGCTGAAGCATGTGCGACCGAAGAAGACCAATGGTATGCCCATGTCCATGATTTCTTCGAAATGAGAATAGTCGGTTGTTTCCTGCGATAGGCATGCCACTATTCCTTCTACGTGCATATCTATGAAATTGTCTATGATGTGCGCCTCAGCTTCCTTGTCCTCATGGCTATTTGCACTGATCACCGAGTATCCATGCTTGGTAGCCTCCTCTTCAATACCATCGAGCACAGCAGCATAATAATGCGTCACAAGATTGGGCACCACCACCCCTATAACCTTGGGAGCCTCGCGCCTCAAACTTCGGGCAAAGGGATTGGGGCGATAGTTTAATTGCTTGGCAAGGGTCTTGACCTTTTCCTGCATTTCTTTCCCTATCTCAGGACTATTTCTCAATGCCCTGCTCACTGTGGCTATGCTCACGCCCAGTTCCTTGGCAAGGTCCTTGAGAGAAGTGCGCTTTCTGACATTGTTCATACGTAGTAGATTGTTTCTTTCCATGCAAATGTACAGCAAATTATTGATATTCGCAAACGTTTACGTGGTTTTTTTACAAAAAAAGCATACATTTTTACAATAATATGCTTACCTTTGCATCGAAATTCAGAATGAGTAATGAATAGTTGATAATAAGTTAGTTAGAAAACAAATGGGGATAGGGAGTGTCGTGAGACATTCCTTATTCAGTTTTTTATAGGGTTGGAATTGCTCTGCAATAGCGCAAAGCAGCACCTTGTGATAGTGTATAGAGTTAGTGATAACGGATTAGAATTTTGCTTTAAACATAATCCTTATGCCGTGTTTCTCTGCCGTGGGCAGGTCGAGATAATTGAGGCGGCGCACATATTCAATGCGGAAGAATCTGAACACATTATGCACTCCTGCCACTATTTCAATATATGGTCTGTCGGGATTCATGATATTGGAACCCTGCGGAAACTGCATGAGCATATCACTACCCCGATTTGCTTCGAGATAGGGATTATTCTTGTCGGTGAGATATCCCCACAGCATCTTCACACCAAGATACTCCCTCCATTTGAGTTTCTTTACCAATGGCACACGATTGAATATCTTGCCGTTTATATCCCACTCGGCATCTATGCTCGCATACCTATCATTGAGAAACTCCATATTATTAATAAGGTTAAAGGTAGCAGGCTGGATGATATACGAGAGGTTGGCGGCAGGCATGATAAGTAGCGGGAATGGCACCTGGTTCCACTGCGCTCCTGCCTTGAGGTAGAAATCAAGTTTGCCCCAACTGTTGAGCCAGTATCTTTGGTAATAGGATGCTTCGGTGATATTATAGTTATATTGTCCGCCAAGCAGTCCGTTTATTCCCACGGCATGGCTGAGGGTAAACACGGGCACTTCATGATTGAGAGCCTTGCGCCTCTGTTTGGTAACCACGGTCTTCTCTCCTGGCGCATAGCGCAGTTCGAGTTTTATCTCAGTGGTTTTGAGCATCTCGGAAGACATGTCGCCCTTTGCTGCCCTGCTGAGGGTTACATAGTTTAGGTCGCCGCATGGTGTATCGTGAGAGGAGGTCAACTGCAATGTGGTTCTCAGGCCGCTGTATTCCTCCCTCACCAACTTGAGTTGGTTTGTGCGCGAAAAGATCATCATGTCTACATCCGTCCATTTCATGGATGTAAACACGTTATCCTTGTCGGTGGTCATATACTTGTCGGAAGGCGAGCACACATCATAGGATGTAGACAGGATGATATTGCGCATCGGAAACTCATTTGGCGAATATTCCTTGCGGTTGAGCGAAAATGTGGCCTCACCTTTCCAATAATCCTTCTTGCTGTCCCATCCGTGGGCATAATAGCCCTTGAGAAAGAATTGCGGCATAAGATGAGCGGTAGTCTGTGCTCCTATCCTGGTGCGCAGTCCATCCACGAAATTCGAAGATACAAAGGTGTTGATAGGTCCGATGTCTACCTTGCTTGGATGATTTTTTGTGCCTGTGTCTATATAGTTTTCGATGAGCAGTTTGAGTCCTGTCGACACCCATGCATACCACCTATGGCTCTTCATGCTTTCAAAGAATGACGACATGCGGCTCTCGCTCTCGGTGAGCGCCAATGGTCTGACCTCATGCCAAAACAAGTCATCCTTTTGCTTGGCCACCTTGATGCTGTCTACCTTTCGTTTGTCTTCAAAGGCCTCATCGGCAATGGCATCAAAAGAGTGGTTGGTATTGCGGGTGTTACGTATCACCACGGCCTTGTCTATAAAGTCATATAACGACAGTTCCACCACCATATCATCGGTGGTGAGGGCACGGCTGCCATCGGGCAATATAACAAACTCCTGATTAATGGCCATCTGTTCAACGAAGTTTACACCACTCTGGCGTGGCAGATTCATGACACAGCGCCTCACCTGATATGAGGAGTCGTCGAGCACGAAGATATCGCCACTGAAACCAAAGTCCTGCCTATTGTTTGGCGAGAAATGGAGATGCACGCATCGGTCGGTGCCCACATTGAGCGTGTCAATGATGAAGAAGCGATAGAATGCGATGGCATCTCGCCCTATTGGCGATGTAAAGGTGTTGTGCAACAGGTGTATCTGGTTGTCGTAGATATCCACATCTTTAAAGAAATCCCTGAGCACTTGCGCCAATATATCTCCAGTATGAAACATGGTGGTGAGCCCCTCTGTGCGCTCCCCTCGTGTCACCGTCAGTTCCTTCGACGGATGCTTTCGCCATGAGGTTTCTGTAACGGTCTCGGTGAAGGTTAGTGGCAGTATCATCTTGTTGTTGAAGAAGCAAGGTTCCACCATGCTTTTCACATTAGGTATTTTGCCTATGAGGGTGCTATCTATGCGTTCGAGGTTTACATCATTCACCGCCAGCATCACCTTTTGGTATCTGTCATAGCGGAAATAGTCATGATTATGTATGTCATGACTCTTCTTGGCTGCTATCACCTTGCGCATGAGTTCAACGGCGGGATTATTTTTTCTACTATATTTCTGCCGTTTTGAACTCACTGTTACCTCTGTGATGGTATGCATACGGTTATACCATTTGTTGGTGTCGGTGCTCAATTCTGAGTTGAGTTGAGCCTTGGCACCCATAGCAATTATCATGACTGCCAAAAGAAAAATATATCGTAGCCTAGTCATAATATGAGTTCATGTGATTATGCAGATGATTAATTTGCTATGCAGATGATCTATGGTTATGCAGATGCTCTATGGTTATGCAGATGATATATGATTATGCAGCCGACTCGAAATACTTGATATAAAGCCTTTTAGACAGTCTCTCGTGCACAATATGCATATAATGATACATTCCCGACATGACTGTTATCTCCACAATGGGATAGATATACGGCATGCCTATGAGACAAGAGATATAAAGTGTGATGGCACGGAAATTGAATGTCTGCAGATTAGTAAACTTCATCAGTGGCAGCGACCCCTTTCTGAAGTCATCCCTGAGTTGCTGCGGCATATCGGCGGCATTGGGATATTTCTCTTTCACGGCCTTGTAGAAACGCTGGAAATTGGGTGTGCGGCTCTCCTGTGAACGGCAGTAATGGTAATAATTGAAATAGAACTTGTGATCCCAGAAAGCTCCTTTCTCGGGCAGGTTGTCATAGATGGCTTTCTGTGTCACAGAATCATCGAGTTCGCTTCCTTCTTTGCCGAGCAGGAAATAGAGATGTATCTGCCTGTAATAATCAGACAGCGAGCACTGTTTGGAGTGGCATATAATACCAGCCACGGCACACATGAGCAGTCCCCACCACTCCCAGTTGATATCAGTAAACGGGATGGGGTCGTTCCATATTCTGAATACGATGGCAAAATAGATGGCCACAAACCATACGTCGCCAGAGAATCCGTCGAGCATGCGTCCAATAAGGGTTTTCTGTCCTGTCATGCGTGCCAACTGCCCGTCGGTAGAGTCGCAGAAGTTTGCCATCATAAGTAGCAGTATACCTATTATGTTGTGTGTGAGGTCAGTATAATAGAACATCACTCCCGATGCTATGCCGAGCACCATAGAGAGATATGTTACCATGTTTGGTGTCACCTTAAGTTTTCTGCAGAGGAGGGCAAAAGCCAGTCCGATGGGACGTGTGAAATACACGTCGATGGTCTCCTCGGTATCGTCAGATTTGAATGATGCCCTGAGCATCTGCTTGAAAGTCTTGATATCCATACCTGTTTGTTATCCTGTTTTGTTTGGTTTGCTTGGATTAATTGTTTTGCTTGTTTGCTTGGATTAATTGTTTACTGGGATTACTTGTTTAAGAAAACCTCAGCCTTGGCTATATCCTCGGCATGGTCTATGTCGAGCACCTTGCTGAAAGCGTATGCCTTAGCCTTGCGCCCGTCTGCTATGAGTGCCCTTTGGAAATTGCGCATACGGCTCTGTTTCTCCGCCATACACTTGTCCAGGGTTATGATGGCCGATGGTGTGAGTCCATAGATGCCTCCCGAGATATAGCGGCAAGAGTCTGACTCATCGAGAAATGCCGTGATGGTCATATCCTCTGCCGTGGCCACATAGAGTGGTTTCTCATCGTCTATATAGTCTGTTACTCCCATCATGGCATCTGCATTGCCAGCTTCTGCCTCCTGAGCAAAAGCAGAGATGTAAGACTTGAACTCACCCTCGTCGAAGATGGTATCTACGGTGGTCATGCAGAATGGTCCGTGCTTGAGATAGCGACTAATCTCATGGAAGCTATGCATGGAACTGGGCGTGGTTTTCACCACAATGGTCAGTGGCACCTCGTTACCATTGAGCCCGTTTTGCTGTATATCCTTGAGATGCTTGCCCACCTCTTTATATATGTCGTTGCATATCACTATGATTTCATCTGCATCGTTGTCCATGAAAATTCTGATGAGTCGGTCTATAAGTTTCTCTCCACCCACCTCTACCAATGGTTTCGGACTTTTTATTCCCTCCTGGGCGAGCCTGCTGCCTTCGCCTGCTGCAATAATCGCGTATTTCATAATAGATAATATTAGAATGTCATTCTTACCATAAACCTAACACCGTCTTTGTGCACACCAGGATAGTCATGATAGTTCATTCGTCTTGTATATTCGATATGCACAATTTTGAAGATATTATGAATGCCAGCCACCAGTTCCACGTATGGTGTCTTGGGGTCCATGACATGGCTTCTGTCGGGGAATGCCATGAGTATGTCGCTGTTTTTGTTTTGCTCGAGTAATGGATTGTTCTTGTCGCTAAGGTCACCCCAGAGACATTTCACTCCCAGCACCTCGCGCCATTTGAGTTTCTTGATTAGTGGTATTCGGTTGAATAGTTTTCCGTTGAAGTCCCACATCACGTCTGCACTTACAAATCGGTCGTTGAGGAATTCCATATTGTTTATCAACTGAAATGTCTGCTCCTGGATGATATACGAGAGGTTGGTGGCAGGCATGCATAGCAGCGGGTATGGCACTTGATTCCACTGCACTCCTCCTCGAAGATAGCAGTCGAGCTTACCCCAACTGTTCATCCAGAATCTCTTGTAGATGCTTGCCTCTGTATAGTTGTATCTGTAGTCTCCACCGAGCACATCCTTGAGTCCGAGTGTGTGGCTTACGGTAAACACAGGTGCATCGAGATTGATTTTCAGTCTGCGCTGCTTGGTATTGATGAAGGTCTCACCGGGGGCAAAACGCAGTTCTGCATATAGTTCCGTTGTTCTAATCTTGGTGTCTATACCCGTTGATAGCGGTCTGAAGTGCAGATTTCCGCATGCTTCGTTTTCCTCTGTTTTAATATAGGCAGTGGTCTTGAATCCCCAGTCTTCCTCGCGCTCATAGGTGATTGATTGTTTGTTGTAAAACATCATCTTGTCTACATTCGTCCACTTGAAAGACGTAAACACGTTATCCTTGTCGGTCTTCATAAACTTGTCAGACGGTGAGCAGACATCGTAAGAGGAGCTGAAGGTGATAGTGCGCTTAGGAAACTCCCTTGGCAGATATTCCTTTTTGTTAAACGAATAGATGAAGTCTCCCTTATAGTAATGATTATTTGTCTTGGTGCCGTAAGCATAATATCCACTCATGAATATATGCGGATGCAGTTTTGCTGTTGTCTGCGCACTGGCCCTGAGTCGGGTACCATCAACGAAATTGCTTGTGATCATGGTGTTGATAGGTCCGATGTCTACCTTGCTTGGGTTACCCGTTTCCACAAAGTTCTCAATGAAAGCCTTAGCTCCAAAGATTATATACTTGAATCCCTTTATCTGCTGCAGGTTGTTTACGAAGGCATCCATACGGCTCTCGCTTTGGGTGAGGTGCACCTGTCGGTACTGGTTCCAGAAAGCCTCATCGCGCATCATGGCGTCAGCCTCTTTTACCTCACGCGCCTTACCCTTGAAGAGTTGCTTGGGCAGAGGATCAAAGGCATAGTCGCTCATGCGTGTGGTGCGTATCACTATAGCTTTCTGTATCCAGCTTGCCAGTTTGAGTTCTGCCACCATATCATCGGTGGTGAGCACCCATGAACTGTCGGGCAGTTGCGTGAACTCCTGCAATACGGTAAGGTTTTCAACAAAGTTGACATCGCTCTTTTTGGGTATGAAGAGTTCGCATCTCTTCACCTGGTATGATGAGTCGTCAAGTATATAGATATCTCCCCTGAATCCGAAGTCCTGCTGGTTGTTGGGCAGGAAATGGAGATGTATGCACTTGTCTTTGTCGAGATATAGTGTGTCTTCGATATAGAATCTGTAGAATCCTATGGCATTCTTTCCTATGGGAGACGTAAAGGGATACTGTAGCAGTCTCACCTGGTCGTCATAGATATTGACATCTGTAAAGACGTCTTTGAGAATAGTTGTGAGTATGTCTCCCGTTTGGAAGAGGTCATTGACACCCGATGAGTTTTGCCCTTTGACTATTGATTTCTCGTTGTGTGGGTCTTTGCGATATATCTTTTGCGTCACTGTTTCATCCACGGAGATAGGCAGTATGAGTTTGTTGTTATACTGGCATTTCTCTATTTGGTCTTTGAGCCATGGTCTGTTTTTGAATCGTGGTGAGTTGAGTGTGTCGGCAGTGATATCATTCATTGCGAGTGTGATTTTCTGGTATTTGTTATATTGGTAAAAATCACGGTTGTCAAGGTCTGTTTTCTTTTTCCTGTCTATCACCTTGCGCATCAATTCGACCGCTGGATTATTCTTGCGGCTGTATTTCTTTTTCTTTGTTCTCACTGTCACCTCTTTGAGCATTTTGTTGTCGGGTTTGAGTTTGACAATGAGTTTTGATGGTGTTTTTGCAGTCACATCTACCACTTTCGACACATATCCCACGGCGCTGAATGTGAGTTGCCATCCGTTGTGTCTGGCTATAGAGTAGCGTCCACCTATGTTTGATGCCACGGCCACGCCATGCCCTTTGTATATAACGCTTGCAAAGGGTATGCTATCGCCATTTTCGGCATCTATGATATATCCTGAAATTTGTGCCTTTATCGGCATTGCCACTACGAGCAATGCCGATATCAGCAACAATAAAATAATACTGTGTTTTTTCATCAATTAATTAGTCAATCTCTTCGTCAGCCTCGTAACCGCCCATTTCGCGAATAGCGTTTTTGAGCATGGTGTATTGCTGATAGAGGTTGTTAACAGGTTCCTCGCCCTTGGTATAGTCATGCATAGGAGCTTTGAGGAAGAAGCTCAGGAATCTCTGTATGCCATAGCGTCCGGCGCGTGCTGCCAGGTCGCTGAGCAGTGTAAGGTCGAGCAGCAGAGGTGCTGCCAGGATAGAGTCGCGGCAGAGGAAGTTGATCTTGATCTGCATTGGATATCCCATCCATCCGAAGATATCAATATTATCCCATCCCTCCTTGTTGTCGTTGCGTGGTGGGTAATAGTTGATGCGCACTTTATGATAGTACTGTGTGTCTTCGTCGTTGCCATGGCCATAGAGGTCGGGCTGCAGTTCTGGTTTGAGAATGGTCTCGAGGGTTGAGAGTTTGCTCACCTCTTTGGTATGGAAGTTAGCAGGCTCGTCGAGCACGAGTCCGTCTCTATTTCCCAGGATATTGGTTGAGAACCATCCGCTGAGTCCGAGGCAGCGTGTGCCGAGAATAGGAGCGAAACCACTCTTAACGAGTGTCTGTCCTGTTTTGAAGTCCTTGCCTGCTATTGGCATCTTGGTCTGTTCTGCCAGTTCCCACATTGCAGGAATGTCTACAGTGGTGTTAGGAGCACCCATGATGAAAGGAGCACCCTCTTTGAGTGCTGCATAGGCATAGCACATGGAAGGAGCGATATGCTCACGGTCGTCGGCTTTCATGGCAGCCTCGAGAGCCTCTACAGAACCATGAATCTTCTCGTCTACTGGCACATAGATCTCGGTGCTGGCAGCCCAGATCACTACGATACGGCTACAGTTGTTGGCAGCCTTGAAGTCGCGGATATCCTGGCGCAGTTGCTCCACCATATCCCATCTGTCCTTGCAATCCTTGACATTGTCGCCATCCAGTCGCTTGGCATAGTTCTTATCGAAAGCGGCCTTCATAGGTTTGATAGCCTCGAGTTCATCCTTCACTGGGTTGATGTCTTTTTCCTTGAGCACTTCGGCATACATGGCAGCCTGATAGGCGTTTTGTGGATACACATCCCATGTTCCAAACACGATGTCGTCGAGTTTTGCCAGTGGCACGATATCTGCATAGTGCAGGTATTTCTTGTCGGCACCCTTACCAATTCTGATTTTGTCATACTGTGTCATCGAGCCCACGGGCTTTGCCAAACCTTTGCGGGTCATGAAAACACCTGTCATGAATGTAGTGGCAACTGCTCCGCAGCCTACCACCATGATACCCAGCTTACCATCGGCTGGTTTAACATTTGTTTGTTTCATCAGTTTATTTATTAATGTATAGCGTTATAATATTTAAATCAATGCTATTTCCCTATATATGTATCGGTTGTCTGCGATAATGATGCGGCTGTCAGAGTATTGTTGTGAGTTCCTCTAATTCCGTTATCACCGCGTCTGCCACCCCGTTGCCCTCAATGGGTTGCTCTGTCCAGGGTTCTCCTTGTATCCACACGGTATGGCATCCAGCCTGGTGGGCAGGCACTATATCCTTGTCGTAACTATCGCCCACCACCAGAGTATTGTCGGCATCCATGCCCAAGGCTTTCACTCCGAGGATGAATATCTCTGGATTTGGTTTGCGCACTCCCACCACTGCCGACTCTATCACTTGGCTGAAGTATCCGTCGAATCCCATCTCGCTGAGCACTGTATGGATGTTTCCATAGAAATTGCTCACCAGCACCATGGGATAGCGTTTGCTGAGCCATTTTATGGTATCCACACTCCGCTTGGTTTCCTGTCGTGTTTTCTCATAGAGAGCGTCAGCCACGGGGTTCAACCATTGCTCGGCCCTGATATTGCATCCCTCTCTTGCCAAATATTCCATCTGTATGGCCACCTTAGTCTTGAGGGTCATATAGAAAGTATAGTCAGACTGTATGATAGGATTCTTGGCCAGTTCCCTTTCGGCATATACGTATGCCTGGCGAAACATCTCTTCGCTCACGGGCACTCCAGCATGCTCATATCCGTGCCATATCCTCTTGCCCCAGTGGCATCCACCAGTGTCGAGGGTACCACCATAGTCAAAGATTAATCCTTTGATGTCTGATTTATCTATCATACGTATTCTTTTTTCTGTTGTTTTTTCTGCCCTGCCATTGTCATTATGCGCTTAGCTATGGCCTCGGCAGCCTCGTCGGCACAGCGTGAAAAGCTGGGCCAATCATTGAAGTCTATAACGGTCACATTCCCGCTACTGTTCACTATGCAGTCGCCGCCATACACATCAAGCCCCGTGGCTTCTGCTGCCTTTTCGGCCATTATGGCTATCTGGTTGCCGAAGTCATAATGCTGCGGCACCCCATTGCGCTCTTCGTCACCAAATTTCCATTGGCGGTCGTCACCGGGGTAGTATGTACGTAGAAAGCCTGTAGACCTCACTCCATAGAATTTCACGAGGTCGCCAACCACATGGGCTGTCACTTCCACATCCTCTGCTCCGTTTGCTTTCATCTCTGTGGCAATGCTGTCTGCCTCGCTGCGGTCTTGGGCAAACATCACATCCTTGGCTGTCATGCTCCATCCCGTGGCTTTCTTCACCCAATAGCCGTGGTTGCCATGAGCGGGTGCTGTGGTCACCCCTGCCCTGCTCAGCCGTTTGCTTATCTCCTTACGTTTGCCAGCGAGCATCACCGCCTGGGGATTATTTATCACGAGCGTGCCATTGTTGTGAACATCCTGAAGCAACTGAAGTGTGTTCGCATCCCTTGACATAGACACAACACAATCATAGCTACGAATGATTCTGCTTGCCTCATTTTCGTCTGCAAGCGTCACCTCGTGGCCATGATTACCGAGTTGCATACTTACCTTATGTAATATCTCGGCATCCTTTTCTGCCGAATTGGGCGAGTAGTCACGCCCTCTCCGGATAAAAAGTATCCTCATATAATCATTCGTTCACATTCATATACACGTGCTGCAAAGTTATACATTTTTATTGAAACCAAAAAAACTTTTTAATATATTTTGTTTTCCTTAAAGAAAAATAGAACACAAAATCTGTATATTAATAGCTAATGGCGCATGAAAAGTGGTGATATAGACGAAATTCATATCGCGGCATCTTAAAACAATAGTTCGTTAAAAATTCAACATATGGCCTAACGGCCACAATATGGTTGATGGAACGAGGGCGTTCTTATGGATACATTTTCCTCAACCACTTTGGTGAGCGAATAACTACACGTGGCATTGCCCAGCAACTAAAGCATTTTGCAGAAAAATACGGAATGAACAAGGATGTTGTATATCCCCATTCATTCCGTCATCGTCAAAAGGGATATGTGCGTTCAAGCAACACAGATGCTGGTTCATCGTTGGAATCTTGTGGTACGAGCTTGCCATGGAATGAACTGCTTCATGTTTTCCACCAAACCTTTTTTCAGCTTTGCCTCACTATGCTTTTTGGGTAGATTAAGAAAGTCAACAAACAACGTGTCCTTGAACATTATAGGTGCATTGGGATATGTTTCAAGCATTCCTTTTGACATATTGTTTTTGCTGCCCAATAGTGTTGAATAAGTCTGATTGGAAATGCAACGTTGCATTTCTTTATAAGTAAGATGTTCTTTGTTGGCATAGAGTATGTAGAATAACCGTTCTTCACTGCTTTTGCATCGGCAAAGTATCTCTATATGATTACTCAACGAGGTCATTTCCAATATCTTTGGCATTTGTCCGGCCAATGGCTGGACAATTTGTGCAGATGCTGTCTGCACAATTACATTTTCTTCCGTTATTGGTGTAATTGATGTTGTTTCAATTTGTGCAGGCAGTGTCTGAACAAATTCGGAGTTCAAGTATTTTTCTACTGTTGAAGCAAAAGTTTCTGATGAATATTCTTCATAAAACATCACCATGTTGTAGAAAAGGCTGTTCTTATACCCTAACAACAGTTGTTCTTGTACCATAACAACAGTTATTCTTGTACACTAAAAATAACTGTTCTTGTACCCTTATAACAGTTATTCTTGTACCCTAACAATAGTTGTTCTTGTACCCTAACAACAATTGTTCTTGTACCCTAACATCCCAGGGTGTCGCTTCGCTCTACCCTGGGCTATGCGCTCACTGGACTTTCAGCCCGCTATACAAGGTTACCTAGGATACCTGATTATTTACACCAAACAGGATACCCTATAAAATGTTCAAATGTTCAAATGTTCACTGGTACCATTTTTCCACATACAGGTACTCGCGTACATTATATATATAGGAGGTTTTTACATTCCACGCTCCTCACCTTTTACTATCAAGACTAAACATCTCGGCAGTGATATCTCTGGTACCACCTGAACTGGGGTTCCAGCCAGCAGCACACTTACCATGGTAAAATTCCTCCAAAGGCCTAACAGATACTGGTTACTCTCCATCGTCGAGAATATTCTCAAATACCCCTTCGTCATAGTTGATATTGATATTGCCTGTATTAGTAGCACCATTGGGAGGGGTATCTCTTATATAATAATGTACGCGCCTGTATGTGGAAAAATGGTACCAGTGAACATTTGAACATTTCTCTCTCTCTGTTTTCGTCTTTCTTTTGCTCTTATTAGGGGTGTTATATATAATGTTTTATATGAATATAAGTAACAAAGTAGTAACATTTTCAAGAATGTTTTTATGACTGTGTTACATTGTCTGTTTTTGATGGAGAAAAGCGGGTGTAGTAAACCTGACTAATGGATTGTTTGATTAGTACATATTGAGATTTTCGGCATATACAGGATTTGGTTCTTTGAGAATTTCGGCATATTTCAACAACAAACCTTTTGAGAATTTCGGCATTTTTATTTCTTTTCCTTTGGTAATTGTGATTTTATAGCTACCTTTGCACCGAATATAATTAAATAATATGGCAGAAAGGATATTTAGACGCAAAATCTATGAGCAAATGCTGAATTGGAAACAAAATCAGCACGGGACAACCGCACTTCTTATCAGAGGTGCAAGGCGTGTCGGTAAATCCACTGTTGCCGAGGAGTTTGCCCGATGTGAATACGAGAGCTACATATTGGTTGATTTCTCAAAGGCAACGCCAGCAATACACCGTTTGTTTGAAGATGTCTCCAATCTGGACTACATCTTCACCCAGCTGCAACTTAATTATCGAAAAAGCCTGAAACCACGAAAGTCTGTCATCATCTTTGATGAAATACAAAAGCAGCCATTAGCCCGGCAAGCCATTAAAACGCTTGTGGCCGACGGACGCTACGATTATATAGAGACTGGCTCTCTGTTGAGCATCAAACGTAAATGGAAGTCAGCAGGCAAGAATAGCCAGCAGAACAACATTCTCATTCCCAGTGAGGAAACACGCCTTGATATGTATCCTATGGACTATGAGGAGTTTCGTTGGGCATTGGGAGATGACCAAACAATTCCCCTTTTGCGAACAATGTTCAACAGTCTGAGTCCGCTGAGTGATGATACTAATCGTCGTATGATGCGCGATTTTCGTCTGTATGTTTTGGTTGGAGGCATGCCCCAAGCAGTCAATGACTACCTCGACACAAACGACATGAGCATTGTCGATCAACGCAAGCGTAGCATTCTTGACCTCTACGATGAGGATTTCTACGACTTGGACCCATCAGGTCAAACCTCAGATTTGTTTCACGCCATTCCTGCTCAACTAAGCAGTAACGCATCTCGCTACCAGATTAGTAGCGTGATTGAGGGAGGAAAACTGGATCGCCTGAGAGGTCAGATAAATATTCTCAAAGATTCCATGACCGTCAATATTGCTTATCATGCTAACGACCCAAGTGCAGGACTGGCATCACACATTAACCGCGACCAGTTCAAATTGTTTTGCGGAGATACAGGGCTGTTTGTCACTCTCGCTTTCTGGGATGATAAATTTACGGAGAATGTCATTTACCAGAAATTACTGAGTGACAAACTGAAGGCTGATGTGGGCTATGTCTATGAGAACGTGGTGTCGCAAATACTGACAGCTACTGGGAATAAGTTATATTACCATACGTGGCCGACACCATCGGGCAAACACAACTATGAAATAGATTTTCTATTATCCCGTAATGCAAAAATCTGCCCGATAGAAGTTAAGTCATCAACATCCAATCTTCATGTTTCTATCGATAAATTCCAAAAAAAATTCTCAGCCCGCATTCAGCAACGATACCTTCTACACTCTAAGGATATTCGTAAAGAGCAGGACTTGATATTGCTACCAATGTATATGTCAATGTTTCTTTAGATATTAATCAGCCTATATGATAACTTACAATTCTGTATTTATTTTTTTTTCGACGAACATAGGATTTGTAGAACACACCGAACTTTGCATCCGAAAATAAAAGAAACTGGTTATGGAGAACAGTCAAGTCAATGAAAAATATGTGCTTACATTAGGGAGTGTCGTTAAATTTTAAGATTATTTACAACCATCACCCCTTCGTCATAGTTGATATTGATATTGCCTGTATTAGTTGCACCATTGGGAGGGGGTATCTCTTATATAATAATGTACGCGCCTGTATGTGGAAAAATGGTGCCAGTGAACATTTGAACATTTGAACATTTCTCTCTCTGTTTTCGTCTTTATTCTGCTCTTATTAGGGGTCCTATCAAACACATCACCATGCTCCCCATTGGGCATTATCCATATTACCAATAGGGGTTTTCCTACCACACAATATGAAAAACCACCATGCAACATATTTTTATTTGTAGTATCTTTGCCACAGAAAAAAAACAACAAGATGTATAACCATTAAACACATACGACTATGAAAAAGTTGAATACTTATATCACCATGATGATAATGGCTCTGATGACACTGTCGATGACCAGTTGCGACGAGGACGTGCTCGTTGCCGACACCCTTTGGGGCGAATGGGAAGGACAGATGTATGTAACCAGTTATTATAATGGTCATCGCTATGATGCATCTTATACCAATCTGGCTTTCGACCGCGACCCATGCCATTATACATCTGGCTCGGGATACTGGGTAGACTACTACAGCAATGCTCCTTGGGACTATCATGCTAACCACATACGCTGGAACGTAAGCAATGGGGTGATACGCATACACTTCATAGAAGACGGTGGATTTGTAGATATATACGACTATAGTCTCGGAGGAAGTTATTTCTCGGGAGTAATATACAACGACCGCAACGATGCACTCCATTTCCGTCTGCGCAAAACAGTAGACTACTCGCACGACTATGACAACTATTATTGGGGATGGGACGATGATTGGTGTGACTATTGGTATTACAGTCAGAAAATGACACGCTGCGCAAACGATAGTATCAGCAATGATTCTACAGACATTAGCACTATAAATGGTACTTCTGACATCAGCAGCAAGACGCCAGTCAGAACATTTGAACCAAGATAGCTGGCAATGCCGACAACAACAGAAAGGTTTTAGTTATTAATATAATAAAATGTTTTTAGGTTAAGTAGTAATATTCAGGTATTAGGTTTAAGTAGTAAAAAGATTGT
>SAMEA3663092__coassemble_117_pt1 | contig 28647 bp, 11 predicted proteins | sample SAMEA3663092__metabat2_high_PE_017 | metagenome-assembled genome bin SAMEA3663092 (sample SAMEA3663092) | pig gut metagenome | biome: pig gut; feature: pig-associated habitat; material: faeces | place: France | collected 2012 | reverse complement strand
TCCAGAAATATGTTGTACCTTTGCCATCGTATCACTTTTGTGATTCCCCCAATTTGTCACTTTTCGGGGTGATTTGGGTATTTTTCTTATCTTCTACAAAGGTACAAAACTTCTATTACATTGAGGATTAGATGGTTGTAAATAATTTTAAAATTTGACGACACTCCCTATGATAGACAAAAACGAAATTACACGTCGGTTGCAGGAATGGATCGACCAGATGGAGAGAAGCGGAAAGCACGTGAACCTGGATAATATTAACCGTCATCTATGTGAAATCATGCATGCACAGAACGCTATGCCAAAGCCGGATTTCAATGGATTCTCATCTGAGCAGATGCACCAGATGCTTTACAGACCATTAGAAGTGGAGTGTCCAGTACAACTGCGTAGATTAACTGATGAGCAGATAGAGCAGATTCCCGTCATGCGACAGGCTCTGCACCTGATGAATGTGTTGAGCGAAAAGGAATTGAAACTCACGTCACAGGGATATATACCTCCAAAGACGGTTGCCGAGCTCTACGAAATAGGAAGTCATAGTTGGAGCTCTGACTGGTATAAACAGAAGAGCGAACTGAAGACAGAAGAAGTGCAGGTGCTCAGGGTCGTGTTGAAGGAGAGCGGACTCATCAAGACTCGTGTCGGAAAGTTGTCACAAACGGCTAAGGGTAAGCAATTACTTGCTGACCATAATGAATTGATGCGAACGATAATGCTTTTCCTTTTCAGGGATTACAACACTGGCTGGCTTGATTTGTATGAAGACAACGAAGTGGGTAATGTGGGACGACTGTATTCTTTATGGCTTCTGCATCACTATGGCGCGGATTGGCGCAACACAGGGTTCTATGCTGATGAGTATAGCAAGGCTTTCCCAATGCTAAATGCTGATCATGGGTATGAATATAGAGTATTCAACCGCCTGTTCCGTTTTATTGGCCTCTGTGAGATAAACGAAAGCGATGATTTCAAGGGGAAGAACTGGGGTAAAGAAGTCCGTAAGACGGAATTACTTGACCTGATGTTTACATTTGTATAACTTTTGTGATTCCCCCAATTTGTCACTTCCCTTATATAATAATGTACGCGCTACACGCGTGGAAAAGTTATACCAGTGAACATTTGCACATTTGCACATTTCTCTCGTTGTTTTCTTCTTTCTTCTGCTCTTCTATCATAATAATCGCAGTTTCACTTTCCAAACAATCTGCCTATCCAGTGGGCAAACCTTAGATTTATCGCTATGAATGCCATGCCGCTGACAGACAAGAAGAAAAACTCTATGCCACTTGTTACGAGCCAGATGCTGTGTATGCCATACAGAGAGTAAGGCAAGAGCAGGAGCGATGTGATAAAGCCTGGCACATATCCCCTTACAATTATTGCCTGTGCCAGATGAATGAATAGATGAATGGAGAAAGCTATGAATAGAGCCGACCATATCTGGGTGGAGTATAAACCATCAACAAGCACATAGCATGTGACAATAATCAATATGATGAGTTCCTCCATTGCCGCAATGGCAAAGGCTCTGGTTCCTAACCCTGAGAGATGTTCAATCATTGGGCGCATTTTTGGAAACCTCGACACCAATAAATCTCTGTGCGTCAGCATCCAGCGGTGCTGCACAATTACTTCCTCTGCGTCATGCAGTATGAACGCAATGGGTAGTGTAAAGACAAGGTATAATACGCTCAGTGCACTCAATGATAATCCAAAAATTGTTGCAAAGATAGTAATTTTATGGCAAAATAATTGCATAATTGGTGCTTTTTGTTTATCTTTGTAGAAGAAATAGGAATTTCAAGTTTAGCAAGTGTTCACTTGTGGCTGACAAGCGTTTAAGGAGTGGGCTGAAGGCCCAGCAAGCGCATAGCCCAGGGCATCGCCCTGGGTAGATTAGCCACCGCTATTGCGCCCTGAAAGGGCAAAAGCGTCTCTATAAACGCTTGCACGATAATGCTTTTGCCCCTTCAGGGCGCACTTCATCGCTTCATCATACCCAGGGCGATGCCCTGGGCTATGTGCTCGTTGCCCCTTCGGGGCGTGCCTTGAACGCTTGCGCTTATTCTCTGATTCAACTTGCGAAACTCGAATAATCTCGTCGCTTTGAACATAGCATGTAGAGTAATAACGTGCCCAAAAGAAGTAAAATAATACGCAATAAAGTGTTAAATCACACTCTTTGTCAAAAAATCATAGTAAAAATAGCATAAAATAAGGTGTGTTTTTTAAATAAAATACTTATATTTGCAGCGAAAATAATACTAATCATTATTACTACACTAACTCATTATAGCCAATAACTAAAAAAAATAATATGAAAAGGTTGATCACATTATGCCTCACATGTCTCGTGGCATTGGGCGCAAGCGCACAGCGCAGCACCGACAAAATCAGTCGTGGACTGGTGGCTGTCAAGAAGGGTTCTTCCGTGTTCTGCTCTTGGAGAATTTTCGGAGAGGAATACTATGACACCAAGTACAATATCTATCGTGACGGAGTGAAACTCAATGCCACTCCGCTCAGCGTGTCTAACTATACCGACAATGGAGGTACAGTAAACAACAAGTATACTGTGGAGGCAGTGGTGAGAGGTGTGGCTCAAGGACAGTGTGCCCCCGTGACCCCATGGGCAAACAACTATCTGGACATCAAACTACAGCCCGTTGTGTCGCGCAGTGGTCAGACCATTACCTCATACTATGAGCCCAACGACGTGAGCGTGGCTGACCTTGATGGCGATGGAGTGGTGGAGATACTGCTCAAGCGCCGCAACAACAACGATGCCAACAGCCTCTATGCCGAGAGCAGCACCTCATACGATATTTTCGAGGCATACAAACTCGATGGTACCCGCCTATGGTGGATAGACTGCGGTCCCAACATGGTGAGTGGTAGCAGTGTTGAGGTAAACATCGTGGCATACGACTGGGACGGCGACGGCAAGGCAGAGGTAGTGCTACGCGGTGCCGACGATATGGTTATCCACAAGGCCGACGGTACCACACAGACCATCGGCAAGGCAGGTGTCAACACCCGCAATACCGTGTCGCACACAGCCAATATGACCTATACCAATTCGGGTGCAGAGTATCTAATTTATATGAATGGTGTAACGGCAGAGCCATATCAGGTGATGACATACCCTCTGACCCGCGGTTCGGCATCAGAATGGGGTGATGGATATGGTCACCGCAGTTCCAAGTATTTCTTTGGCGCACCATTCCTTGATGGCCGACGCCCAAGCCTCTTCCTCGCCCGAGGCATCTATACCAAGCATAAGATGATAGCATACGACGTGGATGCTGCTACCCACAAACTCGTGGAAAGATGGAAATGGGAATGCTCCACCAGCGGAAGTTCATGGTTCGGTCAGGGATATCATAACTATGGTATCGCCGATGTAGACTGCGACGGTCGCGACGAGATAACATATGGTTCGATGGTTATCGACGACAATGGCAAGGGACTATCAACTACAGGTCTCGGACATGGTGACGCACAACACTGCAGCGATTTCGACCCCTATACCCCTGGACTTGAGATGTATTGCTGCAATGAAGACCGACCAGGCAACAACTTCCGTAATGCTACCACCAGCGAGATATACTATCGCAAATCGGCTGGCTCAGACGACGGACGTGCCATGATGGGTAAGTTCACCGACGAGTTTCCTGGATGCCAGGGTGCATCAGCAGCCGACGGATGGATAAGCTCTGTTACCCACAAATCGCTGAACAAGAGCGGCGGTTTCGACCTTAACTTCCAGATCTATTGGGATGGAGACCTCTGCCACGAGTCATTCAACTACTCTAAGTTTGTGACCAACAATGGATACTATGAAGATGGTAACCCACGCATATACAAATACGGTAAAGGAAGTATCTTCTCATTTGCCAACAGCAAGACATGCAACGGCACCAAGGGTACACCAAGCAATCAGGGAGACATCTTGGGCGACTGGCGCGAAGAGGTGATACTGCGCACCGATGATGGCAACCTCAGACTCTTCACTACCAACGATGCAACCCAATACCGCAACTATACACTATGGCATGACCACCAATACCGCCAAGCCATGGTATGGCAGATGTGCGGCTACAACCAGCCTCCACATACCAGCTACTACCTCGGCGTGTCTGACAATATAACCATTGCTCCTCCACCTTTGACCATGACAGGACGCAAGGAGATAGAAAACGGCGGCACCATAGGAAGCAGCACCAACGACAAGCATATAATCACATGCGAAACTAATGATATGACAGTGAGCGTGGCTGACGGTGCTACACCTTATATATATACTGACAATGCTCCAACATGGGTGCAGGGCAACGACAACAATGACAAAATCACAAAGACAGTGTATACCCATACCCTCACGGGCGGAGCCTTTGCCGGCAGCATGCGCCTGGTTAAGCAGGGCGACGGCATACTGCGCCTGCCCAAGGTGACACAGACATATACGGGCAATACCGATGTGTGGGCTGGCACACTGGCCTTCGACGGCGTGATGGCAGGCAGTCGCGTATGGCTTAATCGTCATACAAGTCTCGAATCAGACGGCGGCAACTTCAAGAAGAGCATTCAGGCAGACTATAACGCATCCATTCTGCCAGGCGGAGCCAACAAGGTTGGCACTATTGAAACCGATAGCCTGCTGCTCAATTTCGGTGCCCGTCTCGTCGTAGACCTCTATTCAGAAGGCATAACGGCTGACAAGGTGAAAGCCAATGTGCTGAAGATAGAAAAGAAAGAATGGCAGTATGGCCCCAAGTATTCTACACCTGTAATCAGCGTGGTTTCGCACCCCGCAACTGGCGAAGAGAAACTGGCAGCCGGCCGCTATCTCATCGGTGAGATTGCAAAGATAGACGGCGACATTGCCAACCTACTCATAGAAGGACTGGCTGGAGTGAAAGCCCAGATAGCATACGAGGGAGGCAAACTGTATATTGACGTGGTAGGCATGCGCGACGCCTCCACAGTAAACTGGACAGGCGAACTCAATACCACATGGGACAAGGGTGAGACCACCAATTTCACCACCACAGGCGAAGATTCAGAGATATTCGTGGATGGAGATATCGTAAACTTCACCGACGAGGCTCTGGTTACCGATGTGACCATATCACAGCCACTCGCACCAAAGTCTGTTGTCTTCCTCAACAATACAAAGACATATACCATCAACGGCGACAGCCTCGTGGGCAATGGCACAATAGTAAAGAACGGCACTGCAGATGCTTATATCCGCAATGAAAACAGAATAAGCGGTGGAACCATCATCAACAATGGTGCTCTGGTAGTGTCTCAACTCGCCAACGAGGAAGGTGTCAACTATGGCGCACTCGGCGGTAGCAATGCTGCTATTACCATAAACAATGGTGCCACACTCAAGGCCACAAACAATATCAAGACCACACAGCCCGTGACCATAGGAGAAGGTGGAGGAACCTTGTTCGTAAATTCTGGCGCAACCCTCAACCTGCTCACTCCTGTCAAGTCATCAACAAAGGCAGGACTTGTCAAAATGGGTAACGGCACCCTCACCTTGCCTATGGGCAACAACTATGGAAAGACATATATCTATGCTGGCACAATAAATGCAGAGGCAGACCTCGGCGGCTCCACCACCTTCTCAGACTCTGTAATCTTTATGGGCAATGCAACCCTCAACTACAACAGCAATACATACAGTTATAATGCCGATCACTCAAAAGTGCATGTTAAGGGAGCAACAGCCAAACTATATCTCGATGCACGATGCGAGTATTATACACGCCTGTCTGGCAACGGCACCGTGATACTCTATCCGCAGGGTGATATCAGCCGCACACAGATAGCTGGCGACTGGACAGACTTTACTGGTGTGGTAGACGTGGAATGCAATGGTTCACTCAATAGTCTAAACTTCATGACTGGGGCAGACCTGAGCAATTGTACTCTCAATGTGGGTAGCGGCTTCACCATGAACAACTCCTTCTCTACCAGCAGTTCGTCATCATCGAGCACCAACGTGCGACTGGGCAACGTGACCGGTAGCGGCACCCTCGCTGGCGGCGGCATGTATATCATTGGATGCAACAATTCAGACATCAGCTTCTCTGGAGCCTTTGCAACCAAGGTGCAGAAGGTAGGAACAGGCACTTGGAACGTAAACAAAGCTCAGCCATCCATAGGCAATGTGACCATCAGCGAAGGCACTCTAAGCATCAGAAGCACATCGGTGGCTGACCTCATGGGTAGCACCTCGTCGGTGGCCATCAACTCAGGAGCCACACTCATGGGACAGGGTGGACTGCCTCTCGTCACAGCCAAGTCGGGCTCAACAGTCATCGTTGGTATCGGTGGCGACGACTTTGCAGGCGAACTCAAGACCACAAAGAACTTTACCGCACAGGCAGGCTCTGTGGTTAACCTCAATATCAAGAATGCCAACGGACTGCGAACCTCATACTCACGTATCAACTCGGGCATGGGACTCATCCTCAATGGTACTGTAAACATAACCCTCAGCCCCAGCTATACACCAGCCATAGGAGATGAGTTCACACTTTGGACAGCAGCAGGCACATTCAGCGGCAAACCAACCGTAATCCTGCCCGAACTGCCTGCCGGCATGAAATGGGACGACAGCGAACTGCTCACCAAGAATGGCGTGCTCAAAATAGTGGAAGGCACCACGGGCATCAATGCAGCATCTGCCGACGAACCTGTTGTCTGCCGCCTCTACACCACCAGCGGTGTGCTCGTGGGTGAGTATAAGGCCACTGTGACCACAGCTGTCAAGACTGCACAGACCATGCCTGTAAACCACGGCACTTATATCCTCCGCCTCACCAATGGCAAGGACATGAAAGCAGTAAAAGTGGTGATCGGAAAGTAAAAAATCAATGATACGTACAAAATTACCAAAATAAGAACAAATAATTGTTGCTTATTTGATAATTTGTACGTATCTTTGCAACCACATGCAATAAGCATGGTTAAACAAACGGCTAAAACAATAATTCAAACGAAACATTTTTTTACTATTAACATTATAAAACTAAAAGCAAAACAATGAAAAAGCGTTTACTTACACTTTCTCTCGCACTTTCAGCTGTTATCGGTGCAAGTGCCGGCTATACCAGCGGCAACTTCTACTATAACGAGGCTGCAAGGTATCAAGTGATTGGAGAGAATCAGTTGACAGGTACCGACCTTTCAGGCGGACTCACAGGTATGGGCTTTACTCACGAGGGTGCTGCCCTTGGTGAGGCTATCACCGACACTTTTGAGATCGTCAGTGGTGCAGGCCCTGATGGTATGAATGTGATCCAGGTCAACAAGACCGGAGGTCAGAACACTGGTGGCGCCATTACCATGAGCCACTATCTCACTACTGGTAGATACCTCATTACCTATAAGGTGAAGGGTACTGCCAACGAGACTATGTCTACAAGCACAGCTTCTGGATATAACTCAAACTTCCAGAGCGTATTCCTTAACAATGACGGTACTACCACTTGCGACGCCACCGCTGATACTGGTAATGGCGGACAGCAGGTGAGCGCTGGTTATCACTATAGTGATACATGGAAAGAGATGAGTTATGTGGTAACAGTAGGTGAAGAAAAGTTTGCCGTGTTCTATTTCTTCAACCTTGCAGTGGGAGACCAGTTCTGCGATTTCGGTATCTATCCTGTTCAGGAGGTGGGTGACGACCGCAAACTATCTGAACTCCTCGAAATAGCAAAGGGATACTATGCCAACAACACCGACTTCCCCAACGAACGTGAAGCTCTGGCTGAGACCATCAATTACATTGAGTTAGACCTCAGTGATCCAGATGCAACAGCAGACGTTGATTATGTAGAACAGGCTGTGATTGATTATGAGGCTTCGATTGCTGATTTCCTTAATGCCAATACAGTTGACGTATCTAATTTCATTGCCAACTTTGACTTCTCTGGTGGTAACCTCGGCGAGGCAAAGGGTGTTAAGAATTGGACCACTGCAGGTGGACACACAAATCGTTGGGGTACATTCGAACAGTACTCTACACGTAGCGGTGTAGACTTTGGAGCAGGCAATTTTGGTGTGGCTCAGGTTTATCCACAAGGAATGTCAGATGGTTCCGACTTCGCTTCTCTTTCTCAAAGCGTTACTCTGCCAGCAGGACGTTATATGTTCACGGTTAAGGCTGCTGGTAACATCAACCATCGTGTAGATAGCAAAAATAAATATGGTGTTACTGTTACTGACTCTGTAGATGGCATGGGTATCGCAATAAATGCAGATACTCTATATCTCAATACAGTAAGAACTGTCAGCCCAACTGTTCCTCACAGATATTCTATGATTGGTAATGTGAAGGAAGGCGATAAACTAACCCTCTCTTATCTCACTGGAGGTATGCCAGCCAAGAATGGTCGTAGCTATGCATTCAGCCCAGTGGAGATCCGTCTCCTCGGTGGTGCTACCCAGGCTGACGTAGACGCATTCTTCTATAGTGCTGTGGTGGCTGAAAAGTCAAACGCACTCAAGGTGATGGTAGACAGTGCCTACACTGTGCATGCCAAGGACCTCTATCTCTATGGCAAAGACAACTTGAAGGTGGGTGCTGACCACGGACAGGCCGTTTACGACGAATTCTCTAAGGTCTTCACTCAGGAGTCTGTAGACACTCTTAGCAATGAGATGAACCACGTGCGCGACTCTATCCGCGCTTACTATGCATTGAATGCTGACCTCGTAGCTCTCAAGCAGGCTATTGAAGTGGCTGAAGGTTACCTGGCCGACGAGGCTCGTCCATCTGGTAAGTCTGATTTCAAGGCTGTCATCGATGAGGCTAAGGCTCTCGTTGCTGGCTTGAAGGTAGAAAACCGCGAAACTGATGCTGAGGGCATCGTGGCTATGACCACCAAACTGCTCAATGCTCAGGAGTTGTATTTCCTGGCCAATTCTACCTACGATACTCCAGGAGAGATAACCGTTATCAACCCATACTTCGCAAACAAGGGCACAGGTTGGAATATCACCTCTTCTGCTGAAGGCAAGGAGGCATGGAAATATGGTTCAGACGCTAAGTTCATTGGAGGTACCAAGATATATGCTAATCGTGGTAACACCACATCTCCTGACAATGCTGCACTGCAGACTGTAAACCTCAAGGCTAATGGTCTCTATGAAATCAACTTCCAGGCTTACTCATGGGGTGAGGGTCGTCATGATGGCGCTGTTACCGAGTCTAACAATGTATACTTCGTAACTACAATAGGTGAAAAGACAGACTCTATTATCGTTCACACCGTTGATGGAACACCTGTCAACTACACTGTTCGTCTGCTTATCGACAATGCTCCTGTTGACCTCACCTTCGGTATCGATGCTCTCAACAATAACTCTTCTTGGCCAGAGGTTCGCTCTGAGGTGTTCGCTACTTCTTATGGTTATGGTGGCAACTCAATCAAGTACTATGGCGCTTACGACAAGTACTTGGCTGACTCTATAGCTGCTGTATTGAAGCCAACCCGCGACTCTCTACAGGTTGTTATCAACAATGAGAAGGCTCTCTTCAATGAGGTTCGCAATCCTAACAATGTAAACACATCTGCATTCACTGGCGCTCTTGCCACTGCTCAAGCTGTGGTTGACAATGCCAATGCTTCTCTCGACGAGATTAATGCTCAGTTCCCATTGCTCGCAGATGCTCACAACAAGTTCATCACCAGTGGTGTCCTCCCAGCAGTAGGCAAGTATTTCGACTTGTCAACAGTTATGGTTAACACTGAGTTCAACCAGGGCGACGACAACTTCGATGGTTGGACATGGGAGGCTGTAGGTGCTTCAGAACTCGGTTCTGACACTATCTACTGCAACGGTAAGGGTATGCTCTTCAAGTACTACGGCACTGGCTTGCACAACTCTACCGGTTACTCTAAGTTGAGCCAGACTATTGAGAACCTGCCAGCAGGTAACTATCTCTTCCTTGCAAACGCTACATGGAGAAGATATACCAACAGCAAGAATATCAACATCGATGCATCTGCTGCTGCTGACTATACCGATCCTAACCAGACCATGGTTACAATCTTCGCTAACGACGCTGTACAGTCTGTAGTTGGCATCCTCGCAGCTCCTGGTGGCGTGGTTTCAGGTGAGGGCGAAAGCTCTAAGTATACTTTGCCCGGTGGCGAGTATTTCGACAACTATGCTTATACTCACACTGTAGACGTGCTGCCTCTCTTCCAGGCTGGATATTACAGAAATGAGGTTGCTGTTACACTCGCAGCGGCAGGTAGTGTAAACTTCGGTCTCAATGTAGACAATATTCCATTGGTAAGCCAGGTATTCTTCTATGCTCCTGAGCTCCGCTTCTATGGCGACCAAGAGGCTACAGGTATCAATGATATCAACGCTGGCAATGGTGTAAGCTTCAACAACGGTGCTGTTTACAGCATCAATGGTGTAAGGGTTGGCAACTCTCTCGAGGGTCTGGCCAAGGGTCTCTACATCATCAATGGCAAGAAGTATGTGGTAAAATAATTGCAGATAAGTAATTATACACCAATATCTGGGGGGTGTGCCAATCTCATTGGCACACCCTCTTTCTTTTGTCTTTTCCTGTCTTTAGACCATTTTAATTATATAATTAGCTGTGAATAGCAAAAATCAAAGAGTTTTTTTACTATTTTCCCAACTTTGCGTATTATTTTTATTGTTTATTTGGCATTTTTATGCTACCTTTGTAGCATGATTCATTGTACACATGCCGTACATGAGTGACAACTACTTAGCAATAACTAAAATTAAATAATTACTTAACAACAAACTTATGAAGAAACTCATCTTTTGTTTTTCGGTTGTTTGCATGGGACTATTGGCGTCTTGTGTAGACAAAAACGAACTCGTGGATGAAGACTCTCGCCCGTCGTGGCTCGGAGGAAGCATCTATGAGGAACTGCAAAATCCAGGCTCTGGGCTTCTACAAGGTTCCTTCAAGTATTATCTGCAACTTGTTGAAGACCTTGGCTCTGCTGAAGACCTGAAACGTACGGGTAGCCTGACTATCTTCCCTGCCAACGACGAAGCTTTTGAACGCTTCTTTGCCAGCGGTACATGGGAGGGAGTGCACTCCTACAAAGACCTGACTGACTCGCAGAAGAAAATTCTGCTCAAGTCGTCGATGCTCAACAATGCTATGCTCGTGGACATGCTCTCTAATGCTACATCAAACGGAGAGAACCTCGTGGACAAGGGTAGGGCAGTGAAGCATCACTCAACCATCAGTGTCATCGACACTATCACACACTATTCAATGCCTTTTGCTGTTGACTTCAGAGGAAACACTAACTGGCAGCGCTTCGACCAGATAGGTGGCATTTCGGTAGTGTCGGATGCTACAACTCCTATGATCGTTCATTTCACTTATGATTATCTCGAAAATTATAACATCACACCAAACGACTTCTCTATCATCACAGGGCGCCAGTCGGAAAATACCGACGAAGCTTATGTCTATGACAGACGAATAATCGCACCAGATGTAACTTGTCAGAATGGCTATATACATCAGGTAGACGAAGTTATCGTGCCTCCAGGCAATATGGCCCAGGCTCTCAAGGGCATGCCAGAGGCCAGCATCTTCAGTCACATGCTCGACCGATTCGCCGTGCCACGCTATAATGAAGAGGTAACCAATAATTATCATGACTGGTATAACGAGCAGTCAAAGGTGCAGGACATGAGCCATGTGGCCAATCCTGACTCTATATACGAGATTCGTTATCTCAGCGGTTTGTCTCACGGTGCACAACGCTACAACCAGAATGCAAATGGTGCCATCGTGTCGGAAGACAACCTGCTGACCTTCGACCCAGGATGGAATGAGTATAGCAAGAGCAATGTGGCAACACAGATGCTCAATGAGATAGGTGCTATGTTTGTGCCCACCGACGAGGCCATGAAGAAATACTTCGTGGAGGGTGAGGGTGCGCCCATCATGGACCGCTATAAGTATTTGCCCAATACACCGGAAAATGTAATATATAATGTAGACTCCATTCCTCAGTATGTGGTGTGCGCATTGCTCTCTAACCTGATGAAGGCTTCATTTGCAGATAATGTGCCAAGCAAGTTCCCATCAATGATTGACGATGCTGCCGACCACATGGATATGGAAGTAAGCTATATCAACAAGAAAGCGGATGGAGCATATAATGTGAAGATTGCCAACAATGGTGTGATCTATATGCTCGACAAGGTGGTAGGTCCAAAGAAATATGTGGCAGTGTCTGCTCCTACCTTGTTTAATACTAACCTCAACGTGATAAGATGGATTATAGAAAACCGCTCTGTGGGTACAGACGGCAACTATAACAGCACCTCTTCTCTCGACCTCGACTTCTATGCATACCTGCTGGCTATGACTGCCAACTATGCTCTCTTCATGCCTACAGACGAGGCTTTCAACCTATATTATGTAGATCCTGCATCTCTCTATAAAGAGGATGGCATGGCTGAGGCCATACATTATTATACTATTGCCAAGGCTCCTGGTCTGGCTGCATCAAGATGGCGCTATGACACTGAGACAAAGACCGTTACCGACTCTCTTGGCGTGTATGATATCACTGCCAATCTGAGCATTGTGAGGTCTCATCTCGTGGATATCATGAACTACCATACCGTGGTGCTCAACTCTGGCGAAACACTCGGTTTCAATAAGTATTACAAGACCAAGCACGGTGGTGAGATCATGGTTACCGGAGGCAACAAAAACGACAACATGACCGGAGCACAGGTGTATAGTGGCGGACAGATAGACAATGGTCTGCAGGCTGCCACCATAACAGAAGGATATAACATGGAAAACGGAAAGACATACATCATCGACAGAGTATTGCAGGGACCACAGCAGAGCGTTTATCAGGTGCTCGAGTCAACACCTCAGTTCTCTGACTTCTATGAACTCTGCAACGGATTTGAAGAGGCTGTAGACAACGAAGAGGATGTGCTTTCATGGGCAGGCATCTCTGGCATTCCAAATGAGGAGACTGGCATTACTGAACAGGAGCAGTATAAGATATTCTATCTGCCAAATGGTGCCGGCAACTATAATGTCAAGATGTTTAACTCTTATAACTATACCGTATATGTCCCCAACAACGATGCCATGCAGGTGGCATACACCAACGGTCTGCCCAAGTGGTCGGAGGTGATGGGACTCTGGGAGACATATCATGGACGCAACGACAAGAGCGAGGCCAATGCAAAGGAGCGCGCCAAGACCATGATTGCAAAGATTAGGGATTTCGCACGCTATCATTTCCAGATCACATCAGTATATGCTGACAATGTGGTAGAGGAGGGTAATTATTCCACATACCTCGTAGACTCGCAGAACCGTAACCTCGGAGTGAGCATTACTGGCAGCAATGGCAAGTTCACCGTTACTGACGAGGGTGGATATCATCATGTCATCGATGCTAACGGAAGCATGATGTGCAACAGAATGGCCCGCGACTTCGTGTTCGACAAGGAGGTGCCACACCATACTTATTTCAAGACTTCTTCTTTCTCGGTAGTACATGAGTTGTCGGAACCTCTCTACTACAATGCCGAGAAGAAGTTTGGCACCGATGCACCATTGGCAGCCAAGTCTCACAACCCACTTTTCAAATAATATAAACTATTTAAGAATTAAGATACTATGCCAAGAATAAAGTTTATGCTCTCCGCCGTCCTGCTCTTTGTAGTGCAGGCGGTGATGGCACAGGGACAACGCATATCGGGAACCATCACCGATAGCTTTGGACCTGTGATGATGGCAAACGTTGTGGAGCGCGACGACAACAACCGTATCGTGACCGCAGCCGTGACGGATGTCAATGGTAACTTCACATTGGTGGTTAAAAACCCAAAGAATAAACTGGCTGTGTCGTATGTTGGATACAAGACAGTTGTTTTACCCATCGGGTCACGCACTAAGTTCAATGTCTCTATGGGTTCGTCACAGACCACAGTAAAAGAGGTGACAGTAACATCGCGCCGACGCTCTAACTCAGGTGGACTCAACATTCCTAAGCGTGAGGTGTCGGTGGCTCAGCAAACCATGGACATGGCAGAGGTGGAAGGTCTCGCCTTTACATCTGCCGACGAAGCCCTGCAGGGAAAGATTGCTGGTCTCGACATCGTGGCCGGTAGCGGTAACCTCGGTTCGGGCACACAGATGCGTCTGCGTGGTGTGACTTCTATCAATGGTAACAAAAACCCGTTGATCGTTGTTGACAACCAGATCTTTGATGCTCCTGACTTTGATGCCGAGAATGCTACCGACGAGGATTATGCTTCTCTCCTCTCTGTAAACGTGGACGATATTGCCAGCATCAACGTGTTGAAAGATGCTTCTTCTACAGCTGTTTGGGGTACTCGTGGTGCTAATGGTGTTATCGAAATCAAAACAAAACGTGGTGCGCGTGGAAAGACTCGAGTGGCCTTCTCATATAAGTTTACAGGCAGTTGGCAGCCAGACGGATACAAACTCCTCAATGGTGACGACTATACCATGCTGCTCAAGGAGGAACTCTATAATCCTAAGCAGAATCCTGACGCAACCCGATTTATCAACGAAATAAACTACAATAAGAGCTGGGCTGACTATGAGAACTGGAACAACAACACCGACTGGGTGGACGCAGTTACTCAGTTCGGACAGTCGCACAGCTATAATGTAAACCTCAGCGGTGGTGGACAGAAGGCTAACTTCCGTATCTCGGCTGGTTATGACCATCAGACAGGTACTATCATCAAGCAGAGTCTCAACAGATTTACCACTCGTCTGTCTCTCGACTATTTCGTGAGCGACCGTATCAAATTTATCACTACCTTCGCATTCACATATACCAACAACAACAAGAACTATGCCGACCTGCTGGGTAAGGCACAGACTCTGGCTCCTAACATGAGTATCTATCGTCAGGATGCAAATGGCAACAATACCAACGATTATTTCATCATGAATGCCACATCGGGAGTGAGAAATCCATCATCAGCAGAACTGGCAGACGTGTATGCCATCGGTAACCCCGTGGCTATAGCAAACCTCGCATGGTCTAAAGACAACACATACCGTATAAATCCCGACTTCGCAGTGCAGTATGACCTGCTCGGCACCGGAGAGGGACAGCACAGGCTTACATATACGGGTGATGTGTATTTCGATATCTACTCTCGTAGTACACCAAGCTATGCGCCTGCAGAGATTATCAAGTCGTCATGGTCTGACGCTATTGCTACAAACAAGGATATAGCATACAATAAAGCCTATAACCTTGAGAGCAATAATGTAGGCTTCCGTGTAAAGAATGAGTTGAGATATGTACCTTATTTCAAAAATGAGGACTGGACAGCACAGATGCTCTTCAGATATGAGTTCTATACCGCCAATGGCAATAAACAGTCGGAAACAGACCGTCTTATACCTACAGGCATAGAGATTCCTACCACAGGATCATTCATGAGAGAGGCAAGCTCATCAACGAGCGAAAGTAGAACTCAGAGCTGGATATACAATGGACACCTGGCTTACAAAAGCCGCTACACCATGCAGTTCTCGGTACGTGCCGACGGAGACTCCAAGTTCGGACCCAAAAACAAATGGGCTTACTTCCCCGCCATCTCAGGACGTTGGAACATCATCGATGAGCCATTCATGAAACCTCTGCGAAAGGTGGTTTCCATGTTAGCCTTCCGTCCAGGTTGGGGTATCGTGGGTAACGCACCAAGCGATGAGTCTCTCTTCTATGAGGCGTATAAGAAGGGTGGTATCTATGGTCCTGGCTCAGGACAGAGCACTAATTATGTGGAGCGACTCAAACTCGATGACCTCAAATGGGAGCGCACCACCAGTTATAATATCGGTTTCAACCTCGGACTTCTCGACGACAAGATTGAGGCAGAATTCGACTATTACTACAAAACCACCAAGGACCTGCTGATGAAAAACGTGAAAGTACCTTCATCTACTGGTTATTCTTCGTTGGCTTGGGCCAACGTGGGTGAGATGACCAACGAAGGATGGGAGTTGAACATCAACTTCAACAATATCATCAAGACAGGTAAGTTCTCGATGAGTGCTTATGCCAACGTTTCTCAGAACTACAACGAGATTTCAAAGATGGAAGACAACGTGCTTGAGTCTGTAAACGCTTCTTGGTCGGCAAGCAACGGTACATACCTCAACCGTGTGCAGATTGGAAACCCACTCGGTTCTATCTACGGATACCGCTACAAGGGTGTATACAACTATACATACGAAGGAATGTATAAGCAGTTTGATATCTACGAAAGGAATAATCCTGGTGCCAACTTTGAGACATGGCTCAACAACGAATTCCTCGGCAAGGGCCTCACTGCTCCTATCGTTACCGATGCAAATGGCAAAGCTGTGCTTAATGGCGACGGCACTCCTAAAGAGATGGTTTTCGACTACTCGGGTGTCAACTACAAATTCAAGGGTGGCGATGCTATCTATGAGGATATAAACCACGACGGACAGATCAACCAACTCGACGTTGTATACCTCGGCAACTCACTGCCTAAGGTAAACGGAGGTTTCGGCTTCACCTTCAAGTATGACCGCTTCACCCTCCGCACCAGTTTCAACTGCCGCTTCGGTAATAAGGTGGTTAACATGGCACGCATGAACCTCGAGAGCATGCACTCAACTATGAACCAGACTTCGTCTGTTAACTACCGCTGGCGCAAGGATGGCGATGGTACTGAAGGAAACGTGTTGCCACGTGCACTCTATGGTAAATCAACAGCCTACAACTGGCTCGGTTCCGACCGTTACGTTGAGGATGCCTCTTTCGTACGCTTCCAGTATGTGCAGCTCACCTACGACCTGCCTAAGACTCTTTGCAAGCATTTCGGACTCAATACCCTGAAGATCTATGCTTCTGCCAACAACCTCTATTGCTGGACCAAATATAGCGGTACGGACCCAGAGCACTCGCAGAGCGGATGGAACTATGCTGCTGACAACGCTAAGACACCGCGCTCAAAGTCTTTCACCGTCGGTCTGAATGTAGCATTCTAATTATTGTGTAACAAACAGAAAAGAACAAGAATTATGAAGAAATATATAATGTTAGCATTGTCTGGCATGTTGGCTACATCTTGTATCGACACTTCAGTGCTTCCCAATGACATTACCATTGCAGAAGATTATTGGAAGAACAAGGCCGACGTGCAGAATATGGTGGCAAGCGCATATCTCGGCATGGTATCGGGTGGCACAGTGCCTACAAACCTCATCGTATGGGGCGGATTCCGCTCAGATGAACTCAATCCCACAGAAACCATCATCAACGATGGAAGATGGGATGACCTCAAGAAGATAAACCTCGGCAACCTCGACAAAACTAATCAGTATTGCAATTGGGCAACCTTATATACGGTTATAAACCGCTGCAATCAGGTGCTCGAGCGAGCTCCGCAGGTGGTGGAGATAGACCCTGCATATACCGAGGATACATATAATACAGACAAGTCGCAGATGCTCGCACTGCGTGCTCTCTGCTATTTCTATCTCGTGCGCACATTCCGTGATGTGCCATACAACGAACAGGCTTATTACAATAGCAGCCAAGAGATGATGGTGGCACAAATGGCTCCTGCTGCAGTGCTCGACAAGTGTATCAACGACCTGCTCGAGGCTGAGCGAACACCGCTCTCTGCTAATGCCTACGACCCGACAGACTGGCGCCGCTATGGATATATCAATATTGACGGTGTGCGTGCCATCTTGGCTGATATCTATCTCTGGCGTGCATCTGTTACCCACAGTGCAGAGGATTACCAGAAGTGTGTGGACTATTGCAATCTCGTGATTGAGTCTAAGAAGGCTAACTATGTGCCTGGAAGGTTTGAGACCGAAGTGAAGGAATATCCTCTCGCATTGTCAACAAAATTCTACCAAGATGTTTTTGTGACTGAAAACTCACAGGAGAGCATCTTTGAACTACAAATGGATGGTTCGCACAATTCCAATACTGCCATCCAGTACATGTATTTCGAGTGGAAAGGTGGACAGAAATATGGATTCATGCAGGCATCAAAGGTGTTTGGTACACTGGGAAGCAATGCAATCGATGAAACATCGGTATTCTCTACTAATGCAGACAAACGTTATTTCCAGGCTTGCTTCAATGTGAGCGATGCCGATGCTACCTATTTCGACGTGCGCAAGATGGTGGACAAGAGTCCTCTCTCTGAACCTACTCAGGCAGCACAGCGCCCATCTGCAAGTTCTGGCTTGGAGCGAACCAACTTCGGACAGAACTTGATCATCTACAGATTGTCTGACGTGATGCTCATGAAAGCAGAGGCTCTCGTGCAGTTGGCAGATGATGCCGCTGATGTAACCACCGATGATAAACTGGCAGAGGCATTCGCACTGGTTAAGTATGTGGATGACCGAGCCATTGGCGAGGAGCCAACCAAGGATGGATACCGACTCAAGGTCACCGACTATGCTACAAAGGCTGACATGGAGAAACTGGTGCTGGCAGAGCGTCTGCGTGAGTTGTGCTTCGAAGGTAAGCGCTGGTATGACCTCATGAGGTATAACTACCGTCATGTGAACGCCGCCGACTATACCAAGACCATGGCAGAACTCGCTGGCGATAATGCTTCTATGGCTGCATTCCCTGCCAACTCGCAGGAGATGATGACCATCGTGCAGCGCAAATATATTGAAAATGCTGCTGCCATCACATCAAAGATCAAGAATGAGGCTTATCTCTACTTCCCCGTGGATGATGATGAAATCAAGGTCAACAACATGTTGAAGCAGAATCCTGCTTATGCTGATGACGATAAATACGTAAAGAATTAATGAAGATATGAATATGTACAGCAATATATATAATAAGGTGGTAAAGGCGGCGGGAGCCATGGCGATTCCCGTGTGCATAGGTCTCGCTTCTTGTACAGCAGAGCCTGACGACTCAAATATGTACACCTTTACCGGACAGACCATTGAGGATTTCCTTGTGGCCAATGATACAGCTTTCAGCAGTTTCAATTACATCCTCTCAAGGGTGGGCTACGACAAACTACTCGATAGTTATGGCACATATACCTGCTTTGCGCCCAACAACCAGGCTGTGAGCAAGTATATAGACAGCTTGTATAATGATGAGGTAAACATCAAAATTCCTCATAACGGCATGACAGAGAACTCTCTGGAAGGACTCTCCGACAGCCTCTGTCTCGATATAGCAAAGTTTCATCTGGCCAATTCCGTATATCAGACCATCAATCTCGGTACCTCAAGCCAGCAGGTGCTCACCATGCTAAACCGCGGCATCATGACATCTATCAATTCTAATGGTCAGGTGGTGCTCAATGATGGTGCTGCCATCGATGATAAGGCCAAAGATATTGAACTCGAAAATGGTTATCTGCACGTGATTAATAGCGTGATACCACGCTCTAACCGTCTGAACTCAAGTGAGATCCAGAAACTCGGTAAGTATGCACTCTTTGAGCAGGCTCTGCTTCTCACAGGTCTCAAAGACTCTATAGACCTTGATAAAAAGGATGTAACCCTCGACTTGCCTGCAGAGATTGACGGATATTATACTCCTAAAGAGTGCAGGCTCGGTTTCACTATCTTCGCCGAGCCTGATGAGGTGCTCAACAAGTATTATAATATCTTCAATATCGACGACCTCATTGCACATGCCAAGGATTGGTATGAGAATGCTGCCAAGGGAGATAAGGCTACTGCAGACGCTGGATGGTATGACTACTATCGCAACAACCATGTGGAGATAAGTACTGGCAACGACTATACCAGCCCATACAACGTGCTCAATATGTATGTGAGATATCATATCCTCAAGGCTGCTGTCATGCCTTACACACTCACCATCGAGTATAATGTGACCAATGGCTATGGCTACAACATGGATACTTACGACTATTATGAGACCATGCTGCCAAAGACACTGCTCAAGGTGTGGAAGGTGAAGAAAGAGGGTAAGATATATATCAACCGCTATCAGACCAACAACACTCTTACTGATCAGTTGGAGGGTATGGGCTCGGATGCCATGCATGAAGTGGTAGACCCAGGTATCACCATCGACGTGGAGAATGTGGCTCAGTCGGCCAATGGTTATATCTATCCTATCGACAAGGTGCTCATCTATAATTCGGCAGTGCCACAGAAGGTGCTTAACGAGCGTCTGCGCTTCGACGTGCTCTCTATGCTCTCTGAAACTATGAACAATGGGTTCCGAGGTATTCCAAAGAAAGATCTCGCCAACATTGCTGGAAAGAGTTGCGATCGTTTGCGTTATCCGATCAACTATTTCGATAATGTGAAGGTATACAACGGACACTTGACCAAGTTGGATATGAACGTGCGTGATAACGACGATGCCAGCAACTCATACGTGCTCTATAAGGGCGACTCCTTCCAGGGTATGGGTTCATACGACCTGGCCATCAAGTTGCCGCCAGTGCCAGATGGAGAATATGAGTTGCGTGTAGACGTGACCACATTCGGCGTGCAGAAGGGTAGTATGCTCCAGTATTACTTGGGCAAGAGTAGCAACCTCTCAGACATGCAGGCTGTCGACATCCCTATCGACATGCGTATTTCGGCAGCGCAACCCACCACTCCTACCGAAGAAATAGACCAACGACTGAAGTCTATAGGCTATTGCAGCCTCATAGCCAATGGCAGTGAGGATGACTATGCCGACAAGGGGCTGACCTCTGACAAGGAGATGCGTACACATGGATGGATGCGTGGTCCATTGTCTGTTTGTAAAATCGGTCAGCCAAGCTTCAACTCACGATTTGCTGCTTACCAGTTGCGCCGCATCCTGAAGAAGGATAAGTTCACACAGGGCGACTATTGGTTGAGAATGAAGACTGTGCTTCCTGAGGTTACCGAAGGCAAGTATCAGATTGACGTGGTAGAGTTTGTGCCTATCAATGTTTATCAGAACAGCCAGTATCTTGAGGATATGTATTAATAACCAATCAGAAACATTACAGTATGAAACGCGACAATTATATATACGGCATGATGGCGGCAGCTGCACTGCTCGCCGCATCATGTACCGATTTCGACGACTACAACAAGGCATATACGAATGTCAGCGAGGAGAGCACTCGCACGTTGTGGCAGAATATCACCGAACGTAAAGATCTCACACAGTTCGCTGCCATAGCCAAAAAGGCAGGCTACGATGCCGAACTCAATAGTTCGCGCTGTCTCACCGTGTGGGCTCCAGTAGACAATACCTATGACTATCAGAGATATCTCGACATGGATGTAGACTCGGTGAAAATGAAGTTTATGGAAAATCACATAGCTAATTACGCCTTTACTATCACAGGAGAAAGCAAGAATGAGCGTGTGCATACACTCAACAACAAGTCTTATCTCTTTGCCAATGGCGAGGCTGGCGGCTACACCTTCGATGGCATAGCCATGCAGGGTAACGGCACGCCATGTGTGAATGGTATGCTACATGTGATCAGTGGAGAGGTGCCTTTCTACCCAAGCCTTTATGAGTCTATCATGGAAAAGAGTGGCACTGGTGTTGACTCTATCGTCAACTACTACAAGAAATATGCTACCAGCGAACTCGACAAGACACAGAGTATCGAAGGTCCTATCGTAGACGGAAAGCAGACATATCTCGACTCTGTGATGGTGGAAAACAATGCTCTCTTCCGTAGTCTTAGGGCTAACATCAGTCTCGAAGATAGTAGCTTCACCATGGCATTGCCAACCGATGAGGCTTACGACGAGGCTTACAAGGCGATAAGCAAACTTTATAAGTATCCATCTAAACTCGAGTGGAAAGAGGTGTCACCGCTGCTGGCTGGACCATCGCCATCGGTTTCTTCTGTTACTGTAGATGCCGACCTTAACGACTCCATAACACGCCGCAGCATTGCCTCAAACCTTATATTCAGCAACAACAACTGGTATAACTACTGGCTAACAGACAAACCACAGACCTGGCAGAGAGACTCTCTCGTTTCGTCAATGAGAAACATACTGTCAAATGGTCCTGAGTTCCTATATGGCCATAAGGTATCGGAAGAGAAAAACAGCAACGGAAAGACTATAATCATCGACTCATTGGCAATGCTGCCATGGGAGACCTACAACCCAGAGATCTCGGTGCCTATATTCTCATCACACTACCGTCCGTATAACAATACTAATACCTCCACATTGTCTACAATCTTCCTAACAGACGACCAGATAGACAAGAGCAAGAAGGGAAGCATTGTATACAATGAAGGTGATACCGTAGTGATAAGACAATACTTGGAGTTTAAGGCCGCATCAGAGCGTGTGTCTCCACAGGTCTACTTCTATGTACCCGACGTGAGAGCTACCAAATACAATGTTTATGTGGTATTCGTGCCAGCTCGTTATGCCTTGGGCTCAACAGAGGCTGAAAAACTATACAAGGTTGACTTCTCAATTTGCTATGCTGATGCCAACGGCAAATTCCTTTCTTCACCCAAGACCTATTCGAAGGTTACTTCTGCCGACTCTTCAAATGTGGATATGGTAAAGATGTGTGAGGTGGAATTCCCTGTATCATACTACAATCAGAATGCGTATCCTTATATCTCTATTAAGAGTAGCCGCAACTTCCGCACAGAGAGTGGCAAGTATGACAATACACTACGTATTGCTGCCATCCTTTTCCGCCCAGTAGAATATGATGAATACTTAAATAGCAAGAACCAATGATTATGAAGAGCATATTTGACAATATACAGATGTCGTTTCTCAGAAAAGCACTCTGTCTGATGACAGTAGCTGTGGCCATGCCTGCCGTGGCACAGGATGAGGTGACCGACGACCCAGCTCCAAGACCTGTCAACAAGGTGGTGGAGAAAGAGAAATATACCCTCGTTAGCGTAAAGGGTAAGGTGCTTGACGAGATATCAAAGAAACCTCTCGGAGGTATACAGATAAAAACTCTCGGCAATGCACGATATACTGCCATGACCGAGGATGATGGTACTTTTGAGATTAAGGTGCCGGAGTTTGCTACTGCCCTTTATGTGCATGCTCCCGAGTTCTCATCACAGCAGGTGGCCATTCCAGCAAGCCGAAAAGACCTGGTGATTTACATGCTTAGCGACAAGTTTAAACCTATGTATGATGATGCCACCAGCATCACTGCAAACAGGTCGTTTATAGCTAAAAATGCTGCTGCCGTGTCTATAGACCAAGAGATACAGGAGCAGATGGGGGCGGACGTGCGCTCATTGCAGCGCTCTGCACAGTTGGCCATAGGAAACAATATGTTTATCCGAGGCATCAACTCCATAAATGCAAATGCTCAGCCTCTCGTGATTGTGGACGGAGTGGAGATGGATCCACAACTCTACCGAAACCAGTTGCACCAAGGTCAGTTCAATAATATGCTGGCAAATGTGATGACTGCAGATGTGGAGAAGGTTACCGTGCTTAAGAATGCTACGGCCCTCTATGGTGCACGAGGCGCTAATGGTGTGATAATCATCGAGACCAAACGCGGACATTCTATGGCCACACGCATCGAGGCTAACCTCTCGGTGGGACTGACACTCATGCCTGCACTGCCTACAACCATGAACAATACTCAGTATCGCAACTATGTGACAGAGATGATGGGTACCATACCAGAGATTGCAGGCAAAAACCTCAACTTCAAGTTCCTAAACGACGATCCTTCGTTCTATTATTATCATACATATCATAATAATACCGACTGGACAGACGAGACATATCGCACTGGTTTGACACAGAACTACAGCATCAATGTGCAGGGTGGTGATGATGTCGGCATGTATAACCTCTCTGTAGGATATATGGACGGCAAGAGCACTGCCGAGGGCAACGACTTTGAGCGCATGAACGTGAGATTCAATACCGATATCAATATATTGAAGAATCTAGACACCAAGTTCAACCTCTCAATAGCACGTACACGAGCTTCCAAGTTCGATGACGGTGCTGCCGAGGATATGACTGCGGGAACACCAACATCGCCCACATTCCTCTCGCTCATCAAGTCGCCACTGGTGGCTCCATACCAGTACAACCATTATCTCAAGGATTTCTCAAACCTTGTGAGCGACTATGATGACCTTTTTGTGAGCATAGACCCCAACACATCGCTTGCCAACCCGACAGCTATTTTGCAGAATGCAGAGGGAGACAACAAAAACTTTGTTGAGAACACCTATTTCCAGACAATGATTGAGCCAAGACTCAAGATATGCAAAGACCTCTCAATTTCTTCTTTGTTCAGTTATACTCTCAACAGACACTCGCAGAGATATGATCGCCCAAGCACCGGTGTGCCAGGATACAAAATTCCTGATCTCGGTACCGCCTATAACAAGGTGGCAACAATGTCGTCGAGTGAGAATAATATACTGAGCAACACACATCTCGACTACTCACACATCTTCGGCGCACACACCGTGAGTGCTATGGTGGGCTTCCGATATAATTATTTCTCATACTCCAGCGATATCATCTCTACACAGTACAAGAGCCGCCAGGACGACAAGAACCCAAGCGTAAGTTATGACCAGAACGCACACTATGTGGATGTAGGTGGTGCCAACGATGTATGGAAGAACATGCAGTGGTATGCCAATGCCGACTATAACTACCAAAATCGCTATTTCCTCACACTGTCGCTCTTGGCAGAGGCCAACAGCCGATTTGGCGAGAACAGCGATGGCCTGGATGCCTTTGGCGTCAAGTGGGGTATCTTCCCTGGCGTACAGGCAGGTTGGGTGCTGACCAACGAGAAATGGTTCCCAAAGAACACGGGCATCAACTATCTGCGTCTGCATGCAGGCTATGATATCAGCGGAAATGATGATATCAACAACTATGCCGCACGCACCATCTTCGGTGTTGTGAAGTATAACTATAAGTCAAATGGTCTGCAGATGCTCACCATAGGTAATGACGAAGTCAAATGGGAGACAACAAAGAAATTCAATGTTGGCTTCGAGACTGCATTGCTACACAATAGGGTAGGAGTGAGCTTCGATTATTATATCCATAATACTGATGACCTGCTCACACTCCAGACTTTCTCTAACCCGATAGCAGGTATCAATAACTATTGGACCAATGGTGGTTCGCTCCGCAATACTGGTTTCGAGGCTGCCGTTAGCGTTAAACCAGTGGTCAGCAAGGATTGGAACCTCGAAGTGGGTGCCAGCGTGGGTCATTACAAGAATGAGGTTACAGCACTGCCTGACGGCAACTATACCTCTTCGGTTTATGGCGATGATAATATCCTGACTTCTGTGGGCAACCCAGTGGCTCTGTTCTACGGCTACAAGACAGCTGGCGTGTTTGCCAATGATGCCGAGGCACGCCAGGCTGCCGCTGCCGCTGGTGCCGACGACTATCTCTTCATCAAGGACGAGACTGGTGCAAGGTCTTATTTCAAGGCTGGCGATATGCACTTCGTTGACCTCAACAATGATGGTGAAATTAATGATGCCGATAAGGTGGTGATAGGCGATCCTAACCCCGATATCTATGGAAACATCTTCGTTAACCTGTCGTGGAAAAACCTCACACTCGCTGCCAACTTCAACTACTCTCTGGGCAACGACGTGTATAACTATCAGCGCATGATACTCAACTCGGGAAGCAATTTCTATAACCAGCAGGTGGCCATAACCAACCACTGGAGATATGAAAACCAGCAGACCGACATTCCACGCATCACTTATAACGACCCAATGGGCAACAGCAGATTCAGCGACAGATGGATAGAAGACGGAAGCTATCTGCGACTCAAAACTCTCAGACTCACTTATAAGGTGCCTGTAAACCTGTCATGGCTGCAGGGACTGAGCATCTGGGGAGAGGCCACTAACCTCTTCACGCTGACCAAGTATCTGGGCAGCGATCCTGAGTTCAGCATAGCCAGCAGTGCTATGTATCAGGGCATCGACTGCGGCAACCTCGCTCAGGGACGCGCATTCACATTCGGATTAAAGGTAAATCTCTAAAGACAAGAAATATATGAAAAAGATATTATTATTCATAGCAGCCATGGCTACCATTGCCATGTCGTCATGCAGCGACATGCTTGAGGTGGAAAGCGATCGTTTTCTGCAAAATCCTGACATCAACAAGAAGACCGACTCCTTGTTCTATGCCTTTGGTATCATGCAGGCCATGCAGCAGGCTGCAGACATGTATGTATTGCAGAACGAGATGAGGGGCGATATTCTCAAACCTACACAGTATGCCAACGAGAGCCTCTCAGCACTGCACAACTTCTCTGCCACAGCAGCCAATAAGTATGACAGTGCCTATGTTTATTATAAGGTGATAAACAACTGCAACTATTATCTCGCCCACCGCGACACCACTCTGCGAGATGGGGCTTTCGATGTAACACGCCAGGAGTATGCCGCTGTGCTCGCTTTCCGTGCATGGGCTTACCTGCAGGCTGCACGCCAGTATGGTAAGGTGCCTTTCTTTACCGAACCGCTCGAAAAGATCAGCCAGATAAACAATAACTCGTTCCCTGTGCTGGGCATTGCTGATATCGTGGCTCTGCTCACTCCGCTCATGGAGAAATATAGCGGCGAGCAGGTGCCTTCATTCGGATTTATAGAATGTGGTTCCTCTAACGATGGTACAAGCAAGAGCATAGCTTCTAAATACTGCTTCATACCTATCGACATCATGCTCGGTGATATGTATCTCGAGGTTGGTGGCAGCCAAGACAACTATCTTAAGGCTGCGCAGTATTACTATAAATATCTCTATTCCAACCAAATGGTAATGGTACCCTATGCTACAAAGTTCCAATCGTGGCTTTTTAACGCATCCCAGGTGTTGCCTTCTAACTTTGGCCCAATGCAGTCTGTTTCTTATGATTGGAACACCAATACAGTGGGCACACGTACCATCTCTCTCATTCCAATGTCTGTAAACAAGATGCAGGGAAAGACCACTGCGCTGCCTGAACTTTTTGGTTATGACTATTATTCTACTGATAAGGGCGACAAGAATAAGTATATGGAAGATAAGATACAGATTGTGCCCACAGAGCAGTATAAACAGTTGGTTGACAGTTCATGGTATTATTATACCAAGTATCCGTCTGATGGTCTTGACACCGACCGTTACCGTTTCAAGGGTGGAGACCAGCGTTACTATAGCCGTTTGAAGAATGTGGAGCGTAATGACTCTGTTCAGGTTTGCATCAAGGCTTATGAAGAGGGTAACATCGTTCTGTATCGTACCTCTACTGTTTGGCTTCACTTGGCTGAGGCTCTCAACCGTGCAGGCTATCCTGATGCTGCCTTCGCTATTCTCAAGGATGGTATCAAGGATGACCTCATCACCACAGAGACTGGTTATATCAGCGATGAGACCAAAACCTTGCTCACCACTACTATTCCATTCCTTAACGAGGAGGGACAGACTATTTGGACAGATGCTCGTGGCATACATGCCTATGGTTGTGCAGATGCCAAGGGCTTGGCTGGCACATATTCAATGTATCAGTTCCCACTTGTCGTAGGCGAGAAGATGGCTGAACTTAAGGAGGCTTTCCCAGAACTGCAGTTTGCTGTGAATGATGGTAGCGAAGACCAGATTTTGGCTTGCAAGCAAGACTCTATCAATGCCGTTGAGGACCTGCTCTGCGATGAGTATGCATTGGAACTGGCATTTGAGGGCACACGCTTCTCTGATCTTACACGTATGGCACGCCATAAGAATGAGACAGCACTGCATCAGGGATATCCCGCCAACTTCGGTGGAAAATGGCTTGCATACAAGTTACGCAACAACAACCCTGTAGTCTCTCTCGAACAGGAGGCCAACTGGTATCTCCCATTCAAATGACAAACGGGTAACAGATAACCCCATACATTACAATAAATCGGGTGTGTCAATCAATTTTGGCACACCCGATTTATTTTGAAAACCAATCCGTTACCGTGAATAATATATGCCGCAATCAATATGGTTTTGGTTTACCAGCCGCTGTTTGTAAAAATGCAAACAACGATTATTGCAGTGAATAAACAGCGATGAGACACTTGTCCTGACTTCATCACTTTTTTGCGCCATTATATAGCGCAGAATGAAAATCAATGAGTTACGTAGAATAAGTGGGTGATTTTGGGTGGCGCATTGACGAAGTCAAGAAAAGTAGGCATTTTTTTTGAGGAACACAAGAAATTATTGTAATTTCCGATAAAACCGAGACGAAAAAAGGTTATTTGTTTGATAAAACGGAGAGGAAAAGCAAAAATATAATGATAAAACCGAGAGGAATAATCTTTATCTTTCTGCTAAAACCGAGAGGAATAAACATACATCCGAGCAATATACGCCGAAGCCCTGATCTATCTCGTTCATACCGATATAGGACAGCCCTTCTTGCTCCAGATACATTTCCACCTTCTTGCGCATGTCTTGGCGACCTTTCAAGGTCGAGGGTTTGAAGCCCGTGCTGTCCTGCTCGTATTGGGTAAGCCATTCGACGAGCGACATATTAGAACGCTTTATCTTGTCCCACTGCTTGATGCCACGGTCTTGCAGGG
>SAMEA3663092__coassemble_115_pt1 | contig 28704 bp, 32 predicted proteins | sample SAMEA3663092__metabat2_high_PE_017 | metagenome-assembled genome bin SAMEA3663092 (sample SAMEA3663092) | pig gut metagenome | biome: pig gut; feature: pig-associated habitat; material: faeces | place: France | collected 2012 | reverse complement strand
GTTCATTGTTTATCTTTGCACCAATACTCATAATATCAAATAAGGTGGGTTCTATAAATTAGCTTTGTCAGATTTTTGAGTTATTTTCGAGTGGGAATTTATAGAACCCACCATAAGACAAGCGGAGGACAAAAAAAATAAAGAGGGCATGTCTTGTTGTAAAGACGCACCCTCCTGAATTTGCAGTAGCGGGGGTGGGACCCGAACCCACGACCTCCGGATTATGAATCCGACGCTCTAACCAGCTGAGCTATCCCGCCATTCTTGTTTGCGGGTGCAAAGGTAACAATAAAATTCATAACTACAAAAAAAAAGTGTGTTTTTTTTCGTTTATACAGAAAAAAAGCGTATTTTTGTAGCGTATTTTGAAAATACACAATAAATAGCAGAGAATACAATAAGAAAAATCCAATAACATATATATGAAGAAAACGAAGATCAATATTGAATATCCGCTTAATACCAAATCGAATAAACTAATATGGACATTGATAAGCACTGCGGAAGGGTTGCAAAAATGGATAGCCGACTATGTAAAGGAAGAAGACGGCCGCTTTGTCTTCACTTGGGGTGAGGCTTGGACCGAGAACCACTCTCTCACAGCGGAGATCCTGCACCGTGAGCCTATGAGGTCGGTAAAATTAAGATGGGAAAACGAGGAATGTGACGAGGCATATATAGAACTGTCTATAGCCAAAAGCGACATTACCGGCCAACAAACCCTCAGCATCACCGACTATGCTGAAGAGGGGGACGAAGACAACTTGCGCGACCTCTGGGAGGGTGATTTGGAGCGTCTGCATCATTCCTCAGGATTATAGGCATGTGTGAAAAGAACAAGTTGCCACGATGTGTCAAGTCCCAAAATATGAAGCAAAATCGCAGCAATATGTTTCCAGCACCACCTAATTATTATAAAAAAGGCAAAAAAATAATGCCATAAATTGCAAATCCTTTCGGAATGTTACTAATTATTAGTAACTTTGCACGCCAATACCGCCACCAATATGGCAGTAGACAATCGCAATGTTTGGAATTAGGAAGTTAGACATATTCATAGCTAAGCAGTTTGGACTGCTCTTTATAGGCACTTTCTTTATCTGCCAGTTTGTGCTGATGATGCAGTTTCTGTGGCGTTGGGTGGACGAACTGATAGGCAAAGGACTGTCTATGGATGTGCTTGCCCAATTCTTTTGGTATATGGGTCTTTTTCTCATTCCGCAAGCCCTGCCATTAGCCATATTACTATCTTCGCTTATCACCTTCGGTAATTTGGGAGAGAGTTGCGAGCTCACCGCCATCAAGGCTGCCGGCATATCGCTAATGCAGGCATTCAGACCTCTCATAGTTATCGTTTTGATTATCTGCGGAGTATCTTTTTATTTTCAAAATGTTATCGGTCCCCATGCCAACAAGCAATTCGGGCAACTACTACTTTCGATGAAGCAGAAAAGCCCAGAGCTGGAGATTCCCGAAGGCATATTCTATGACGGCATCCCCAACTGCAATATATATGTGCAGAAGAAGGATATGGAAACGGGCAAACTCTATGGTGTGATGATATACCGCATGACAGGCAGTTATGACGATGCTGCCATCATCCTGGCCGACTCGGGCATGTTGCAGTCTACAGCAGAGAAAAAACACCTGAAGTTAAACCTCTATAGCGGTGAATGGTTTGAGAACATGAAATCTCAGGATGTGTCGGGTGCTGCCAACATACCATACCGCCGCGAGACCTTTGGTTTCAAAACCATCATACTCGACTTCGACGGCGATTTCAACATGGCAGACGGTTCGGGCATATCGGCAGATGCTAAGTCAAAAAGTATTACGCAGATATACCACGATCTCGATTCCATAAGAGAATTCAACGACAGCGTAGGGCATACATACAAAGCACAGTCGCGATTGTATAGTACATTCTATACCCAAGCCATCACCAAAGAAGACACGGCTAAAGCACTGGCTGAAGCAAAGAAAATAAATATTGACTCTATATTGGCAAAAATGGGCAGAGCCAAATACCGCGACATCATACGCACAGCATCCAACGAGATACAATCGGAAAAGAGCGACTTGGAGATGAAGGGCGACTATACCAAATATCTCAACAGACGAGAGCGCACCCACAGGATGGAAGCCATCAACAAGATTACTCTGTCTATCTCGTGCCTAATATTCTTCTTCATTGGCGCACCGTTGGGTGCTATTATCCGAAAGGGTGGACTAGGAGTGCCCGTCATCATCTCGGTATTGGTATTCATAATCTATTTCATCTTTGAGAATACCGGAATGAAGATGGCACGCGACAATGAATGGTCGGTAGAATTTGGTAAGTTCATATCTACAGCCGTACTCGCCCCAGTAGCAGTGTTCTTTACATACAAGGCAAATGGCGATTCCACAGTGTTTAATATTGACATGTATAAGGAGATCATTTGTAGGCTACTCGGCCTGCGCACCAAACGACTGATATTAAAGAAAGACGTGGTAATCAACGACCCCGACTATGACCATGACCAGTTGGAACTGCAGTGCATAAGCCAAAGAATTGAAGAATACTCATGCGAGCACCACCTGCTGCGCGCCCCCAATCCCATCAAGGTATTCTTCCGCGAAGGCGACGACAGAGTGATCAGAGAGGTGTATGACCAACTGGAAACAGTGATCGAAGACCTGTCAAACACCAAAGACAGGTATATAGTGGCAGAACTCAACCACTATCCCGTGATAGCCACTCATGCCCACACCAGACCATTCCGCAACAAATGGCTCAATATAACGGTGGGACTGCTACTGCCACTTGGTCTATTCTTCTATCTAAGGATGTGGCGCTTCAGACTGCGCCTATATAAAGACCTCAAGCAGGTGGTCAGCACCAACGATACCATCATCAAACTCATTGACAACAACAAGTCAAAGGCCAGCAACGAGGCTGACTTAGCATAGAAAAAGCATAATGGACACACCGGCAACCAAGGCAGAGAGCAATCAATGCCATATATATAATAATGTATAAGAGAAAAGCAACAAGATATGTCAACAAGTAAACTCAACACTATCGAGGAGGCCCTTGAAGACTTCAGGGCAGGCAAGTTTGTAATCGTAGTAGACGACGAAGACAGAGAAAACGAGGGCGACCTCATCATAGCGGCAGAGAAGATAGATGCCGAAAAGGTCAACTTCATGCTCAAGCATGCACGTGGAGTGCTCTGCGCACCTATAACCATAAGCAGAAGCATTGAACTCAACCTGCCACACCAAGTGGAAGACAACACATCAATGCTCGGCACACCCTTTACCGTGACCATAGACAAACTGGAGGGATGCACCACAGGAGTGTCGGCCCACGACCGTGCTGCCACCATCAAAGCACTCGCTGACCCAGAGTCGAAACCTGAGACATTCGGTCGACCAGGGCATATAAACCCACTCTATGCACAAGACCAGGGAGTGCTGAGACGCTCAGGACATACCGAGGCAGCCATAGACCTGTGCAAGTTGGCAGGACTCTATCCCGCCGGAGCACTCATGGAAATAATGAACGACGACGGCACCATGGCCCGCCTACCCGACCTCGAGATCTTTGCCCACGAGCATGACATGAAAATCATCAGCATCAAAGACCTCATAGCATACCGACTCAACAAGGAGTCGCTAATAGAAGTGGGCAACACTGCCGACATGCCAACCAAATACGGCCATTTTAAACTCATCCCCTTCAAGCAGAAAAGCAATGGATTAGAGCACCTGGCACTAATCAAAGGAGAATGGAAAGAGGACGAAGCCATACTCGTGAGAGTACACTCATCATGCGCCACTGGAGATATCCTGGGCAGCAAGCGATGCGACTGCGGCGAACAGTTGCACAAAGCCATGGAGATGATAGAAAAAGAAGGCAAGGGAGTGCTCATATACATGCAGCAGGAAGGCAGAGGCATCGGACTAATGAACAAGATAGCCGCCTACAAATTGCAGGAAGAAGGCATGGACACCGTGGATGCCAACATCCATCTCGGATTCAAGCCCGACGAGAGAGACTATGGGTGCGGAGCCCAAATGCTGCGCCACCTGGGTGTGCACAAGATGCGCCTCATCACCAACAACCCCACAAAGCGTGTGGGCCTTGAGGCTTATGGCCTCACCATAGTGGAAAACGTAGGCATAGAAATTGAGCCCAATGAATATGACTACAGGTATCTGGAAACCAAAAGAGACCGAATGGGGCACAATCTCCACCTCAAGTAATACCCTTTGCAAGGCACCACTTAACATGACAACAACTGCCTTTCTAAGACAAAAAGTGCACCGACATAAAAAAATAACAAAAAAATAATATAATTATTTGGAAATAATATAATAAAATAACTACTTTTGCAGTTAGTATATAAAACAGACTATTATGGCACAATTATCAGACCGTTTGCAAAGACTTGCCCCCTCGGCAACTCTTGCCATGTCACAGAAGAGCTCTGAGATGAAAGCACAGGGCATTGACGTTATTAACCTCAGCGTAGGCGAACCCGATTTCAATACCCCTGACACGATCAAGGAAGCAGCCAAAAAGGCCGTAGACGACAATTTCTCACGCTACTCGCCAGTACCGGGATATATGGACCTAAGAGAGGCCATAGTAGCCAAACTGAAAAACGAGAACAAGCTAAACTACACAACCAGCGAAATCCTCGTTTCCAATGGTGCCAAGCAAAGCGTTTGCAATACCGTAATGGCACTGGTCAATCCCGGCGATGAGGTAATCATACCCACACCCTACTGGGTGAGCTATCCCCAAATGGTCAAACTGGCTGGCGGCACCCCAGTGTTCGTGAATGCCACATTTGAGCAAGACTTCAAGATGACTCCCGAGCAACTCGAGACCGCCATCACACCCAAGACCAGACTCATCATCCTCTGCTCGCCCAGCAATCCAACGGGCAGCGTATACTCAAAAGAGGAACTGCGCTCACTGGCCGAAGTAATCAAGAGTCATGAAGACCTCTTTATCCTGGCCGATGAGATATATGAGCATATCAACTATGTGGGCAAGCACGAGAGCATAGCCCAGTTTGACGGCATGAAAGAGCGCACCATCATCGTCAACGGTGTATCAAAAGCATACGCTATGACAGGATGGCGCATCGGATATATTGCTGCACCCGAATGGATAGTGAAAGGTTGCAACAAACTGCAGGGCCAGTATACAAGCGGTCCTTGCTCAGTAAGCCAGAAGGCAGCAGAAGCCGCATATATTGGCAACCAGCAGTGTGTTGAAGACATGCGCAAGGCATTTGAGAGACGCCGCAACCTAATAGTTAAACTGGCTAAGGAAATACCAGGCCTGGAGGTCAACACCCCACAAGGCGCTTTCTATCTGTTCCCTAAATGTAGCAGTTTTATCGGCAAGAGTTATAATGGCAAAACTATCGAAAATACCAACGACCTGGCACTTTTCCTACTCGAAGAGGCACACGTGGCAACAGTGGGAGGCGATGCCTTTGGCGATCCTGACTGCTTCCGCATGAGTTATGCCACAAGCGATGAAAATATCTGTGAAGCAATGAGCAGAATAAAACACGCTTTGAGTCTCTTGAAATAGACAATAGTCAAAATTTGCTCACGACTGTAGTTAAAAGATATTAAATTACCGATTAGTATTATCGTTTTTATTATCTTTGCGAAAGATTACGACAACACTACAATTGTGCTAACTACGAAACAAGACATTGATAATATTATTAATCTTTAAATTATAAACAACAAAAAAACAATTTAAATTATGGCAACAACAAAAAAGGCTGCAGCCCCAGCTAAAAAATCATCGGGCTTTGGAGGTGTTAAGAACGCATGGATCATTATGGCCATCTGCTGTGTTATTGCATACTCATTCTATCTTTTCATTCTTGGTAGCCCCGACAACTTCGTAGGTGGTGATGTAGAGAATGGTCACCCATCAAACCTCATGGGTACTGTATACAAGGGAGGTCCTGTAGTAGGTCTTATCTTTACTCTCTTGCTTTCAGTTATCTGCCTCGGTGTAGAGCGTTTCCTCGCTTTGAAGACCGCTTTCGGTACAAAGCCACTCGCTAAGTTCACCGCTGACATCAAGGCCCTCATCAAGGCTGGCGACTTCGACGCTGCCATCAACCTCTGCAACAGCATGAAGGGTTCAGTAGCCAACGTAGTATCAGCTTCTATCGCTGCTTACAAGGATGTTGAGTCAAACAACACAATGAAGAAGGCTCAGAAGATTGCTAAGATTCAGCAGGCACATGAGGAGGCTACACAGCTCGAGATGCCAACTCTCCAGATGAACCTTCCTATCGTTGCAACCATCGTTACTCTCGGTACCCTTACCGCTCTGTTCGGAACTGTGTTGGGTATGATCCGTTCATTCCAGGCTCTGTCTTCAGGTGGTGGTGCTGACTCTATGGCACTGTCTGCTGGTATTTCTGAGGCACTTGTAAACACAGCATCTGGTATTTTGACATCATGGTTTGCTGTGGTTATCTACAACTACTTCACAAACAAGATCGACAAGCTCACATACGCACTCGACGAGGTTGGTTACACAATAGCAGCTACATACGACGTTAACCACACAGAGGAGGCTTAATTGTTTTACCTTTTAATTTTTAACACTAATGGGTAAAATAAAAATTGAGAAAAAAGACGTCTGGATAGACATGACCCCTATGTCTGACGTGATGACTCTGCTCTTGTGCTTCTTTATGTTGACATCAACATTCCTGCAGCCAGAGCCGATCAAGGTCAACACGCCAAGTTCAGTGTCGGAGGTCAAGGTGCCAGAAAACAATGTCTTGAACATCCTGATTGGTCCGGATGGCAAGATATTCCTTGGTACCGACAACAAGAACGACATGAACAGCATGCTGGCAACCATGACAGACAAGTTCGGCATCACGCTTTCAAAAGCGCAGATCAAGAACTTCAAGGAGGAGTCTATGATAGGTGCGCCTCTCAACAAGATGTCAGACTATCTGAGTCTCGACACCGAGAAGATGGCCGAAGCTATCAAGACGCTTGGAATCCCCACCGATAGTATCGATGGAGGAAAGAGTGAATTTCAGGAGTGGGTACAGGCGGCTGTAGACGCAAACCCCGACATCAAGCTCGCCATCAAGTGCGATGCCACTACTCCTTATAAGGTAGTGAAGAAGGTGATGTCAGAGTTGCAGGATATGAACCAAAACCGCTACCAGCTTATTACGAATCTTAAAACGTCATCGGAGGATTAATCATGGCAAAGAAAAAAGAAAGCAAGCAGAAAAAGATGAACACCCGTGTGGATTTCACACCTATGGTGGACATGATGATGCTTCTTATCACCTTCTTCATGCTGTGTACTACGCTGAGCAAGCCACAGGCTATGCAGCTGACCATGCCTAGCAATGACCAGAATTTGAGCAAGGAGGATAAGTCGGTAACCAAAGCTTCTCATACCATTACCATTTACTTGGGTGCCAATGACAAGATTTATTATATTGCCGGACTGCCAAACTATGAGGATCCTACATGTATGAAGGAGACCACATGGGGCAGCAAGGGAATCCGCGACGTGCTTATCAAGCACACCACAGAGGAGGGTATCAATCCTGTGGCTCGCATCATGCAGGCCAAGATGAAGTTGGATGAGAAGAAATTGGCTCACAACTCTAAGATGACAGACGAGCAATACCAGAAGGAGCTTAGTGCTTTGAAGAATGGTGAGATAAACGGTGAGAAGATACCTACTCTGACCATCATCATCAAACCTTTGGACACAGCAAGTTACAAGAACATGGTAGACGCTCTCGACGAGATGCAGATTTGTAGTATTGGCAAATACGTCATCGACAAGATTAGCCCTGACGACCAGGCACTCTTGGACAAGAAGGGCATAAAATAATCGGTGACTAACAATTAAAAAACGTAAGAACAATGTCAAAAATAGATCTTATAGACAGTAAATGGGTCGATCTCGTCTTTGAAAACAAGAACAAGGAATATGGTGCCTATAAATTGCGCAAGGACACTGGCAAGCGTAATGTGAAGGCATTGGTTATTGTGCTTGTTTCAATCGCCGCCATCTGGATTGGTGTAATGACAAAGGTAGCAATCGAAAACAGCATGAAGAGCAAGGTTGCCATCGAGACAGACGTGGAGCTCTCTAATTTGGCTCAGAAGAAAGAGGCCAAGGTAGAGCGCAAAGAGCCTGTCAAGGTGGAGCAGGAGCAGAAGGTTGTTGAGAAAGTGAAGAGTTCTGTCAAGTTTACTGCACCAGAAATCAAGAAAGACGAAGATGTGAAGCCTGAAGATGAATTGAAGTCTCAGGACGACCTGGCCAAGACAAACACCGCCATTGGTTCATTCGACGTTAAGGGTAACGACGAGGCTGCTGGCGAGGTTTTGAAGGCAAAGGAAGTGATTGCTGAGGAAGCTCCCAAAGTGGAAGAGCAGAAGGTGTTTGACGTAGTAGAGCAGATGCCATCATTCCCTGGCGGTCCACAGGCACTCTTTGAATATCTCTCCAAGCACATCAAATATCCTGTTGTGGCAGAGGAGAATGGTGTTCAGGGTCGTGTTATCGTAACATTCGTGGTTGAGCGTGATGGTTCGGTTACCGATGTGCGTGTAGCCAAATCAGTGGATGCTTCTTTGGACAAGGAGGCTGTTCGCGTGGTTAGCGGCATGCCTCGTTGGATACCAGGTAAGCAGAATGGTTCAGCCGTACGTGTTAAGTACACCGTGCCTGTAACATTTAGATTGCAATAATAGGATTATGAACAAAACATTATTCAACATAACAGTTGGATTCTCACTGATTTTGGGTTTGTTGTTGTCTTGCAACAACAAACCCAAAAATGGTAGAACAGATACCTTCACATCCGGCACCATTTCATTTGCTTCCGATGAGAGTTTCTCTCCCATCATCCAAGAGGAGATACAGGTATTTGAAAGCATGAATCCACAGGCCAAGTTAAAGCCTATCTGGACCAACGAGCTCGATGGTGTCAACATGCTGATGAAGGAGAAAGTGTATCTTGTGATTACGTCTCGCAACTACACAGAAAGAGAGCTCAAAAACCTACGCGACCGCAGGTTCATGCCTCGTGCCATTCCTTTGGCATACGATGGACTTGCATTGATTATCAACAACTCCAATCCCGACTCGTGCATCACCGTCAACGATATCAAGAGAATATTAAGTGGTGAGGTGACCAAATGGAGCGATATCTATCCTGGTTCCAAGTTAGGCGAATTTGATGTAGTTTTTGATAATAGTCAGTCGAGCACTGTTCACTATTGCGTAGACTCATTATTGGGCGGACGCCCTATCAACAGTCCCAATATCGAGGCAGTGAAGAAGAGTGCCGAAGTGGTAGACTACGTGTCCAGTCATTCCAATGCCATAGGAATAATTGGTTCTAACTGGCTCAACGACAGTCGCGACACCACAAATGTAACATTCAAGAAGAACATAAAGGTGATGGGAGTGAGCCGCATGGAAACGGCAACGCCAGAAAACAGTTGGCAGCCCTATCAATACTATATATACAACGGCAACTACCCCTTGGTTCGCACCATCTATGCCCTGCTCAATGATACTGGCAGGCGTCTGCCATGGGGATTCGCCAGTTTCATGAATGGTCCTCAGGGCCAGATGATTTTCTTCAAGGCTGGTCTGCTGCCTGCCAAGGGAAACTTCTCGGTTAGGGACGTAAATGTGAGCACCGAATAAACCAACCTCAAACAAACACGTCATAATACTAAAGGAAATAATATAAACAACATAATTATGAAAGCAATTAAATATCTTTTGATTGGAGCACTGATGATTGTATTCAGCAATGCTACCATGGCACAGACAAACAGTGGTGACAGTGCAAATAAGATAGAGGGCGATAGTGTAAGAATATATGACGTAGTAGAGCAGATGCCATCATTCCCTGGCGGCAATCAGGCACTCGTTGAATATCTCTCCAAGCACATCAAATATCCTGTTGTGGCAGAGGAGAAACGTATTCAGGGTCGTGTTATCGTAACATTCGTGGTTGAGCGTGATGGTTCGGTTACCGATGTACGTGTAGCCAAATCAGTGCATGCTTTTTTGGACAAGGAGGCTGTTCGCGTGGTTAGCGGCATGCCTCGTTGGATTCCTGGCAAGCAGAATGGTAAAGCAATACGTGTAAGATATACCGTACCCGTAACATTTGGACTAAAATAATACAAATAGTTAATAACATAATAATTAACTCGATTATGAAAGCAATAAAATATCTTATGATTGGTGCACTGATGACAGGATTCAGCGCAACCGCCATGGCACAGACAGACAATAGTGCTATCATCAATAACATCACCGACGTAATCAAGAGCAAGCCTGCAGACTTGAAGGATCAGGTGAAACAAGTATTCAAGAAGAACAAGAAGAATCCAGAGGTGATAGTAGGCATTGCCCGCGCATTCTATGAAGTAAAGGATACAGCAAGCGCAAGAGAATATGCAGAGTTGGCACTCAAAGCCGACAAGAAATACGGTCCTGCATACGTATTGCTTGGCGACATCATGGTATTAGGCGATGAGGGCGGCAAGGCTGCAGAGCAGTATCAGCAGGCCATCTATTTTGCTCCATCAGAGCCAGAGGCATACAAGAAATATGCCAATATCTACCGCAAGATCTCTCCCACAGAGGCAGTAAGCAAGCTTGAGGAACTGCGCCAATACCGCCCCGACCTTGCCATCGATGCCATGAAGGGTAGAATCTATTACAGCGAAAACCTCTTCGATAAGGCCATAGAAGAATATGCGAAGGCAGACAGGGAGAAGATGGAAAACGATGACCTGAGAGACTATGCAATGGCATTGTTCTTCAAGCAGAAAAACAAGGAGAGCCTTGAGATTGCCAAATATGCGCTGACCAAAGATCCAAGATCAGCAGCCTTCAACCGTCTGGCTATGTTCAACTCTACCGACCTGAAGGATTATGAGACTGCCTTGGCTTATGCCGATGCACTGCTCAACAAATCAGACAGCGAGAAATTGTCATATTTCGACTATACCTACTATGGTAATGCCTTGATGGGTGCAAAACAGCACGATAAGGCTCTTGAGATGTATCAGAAGGCTCTGACCATGGATATCGAGAACAAAGACAAGAGAGCCGGTGTGATTAAGACCATCTCTGATGCCTATAGCAGCCTTGAGAACTATCCAGAGGCCATCAAATACTATGAGCAGTATCTGCAGGAGTATTCCACTCCTACTGCTACCGACTATGCAGGTCTGGCACAGCTCTACTACTTCCAGGCAAGCAAGATGACAGGTGACGAGATGATTGCCTCTCTGAAGAAATCAGACGAACTCTATGGTCAGTTGGCAGAGAAATACGCTGATGCCATTGAATTTGCTACCTTCTGGCGTGCACGTGTAAACAATGCTATGGACAACGACCAGCAGAACGGTTATGCCAAGCCATTCTACGAGAAACTGATTGAACTCTACAGCGTGCGCACACAACTAACCAATTCAGACAAGAGTCGCCTCAAAGAGAGTTATCTCTACCTCATCTCATACGAGGCACGTATTGCCAACAATATGAAGGCAGCCAAGGCAAACGCAGAGAAACTCATCGTTATAGATCCAGAGAATGCAGTGGCCAAGCAAGTATTGGAACTGAAATAACTCAACCAATATATTATTACACACTACGCCGATTTAGAACCATCTAAATCGGCGTTATTGTTTTATGGGGTTAATAATATGAATAAAAACGGCAAAAGGACGGCAAGAGAATGAAAACAGAAACGGCAAAAGAACGGTAAGAGAACGGAAAAAGAATGGAAGCATCACAAAACAATATAACCCAGAGCCGCGGCCCTGGGTTATAATATTCAATAATAAAGTCCTATTTATTATGCTGGAAGACTGATAGCCTCAGATGGGCAAACATCAGCACATGTGCCACACTCAGTGCAAGCATCAGGATTGATTGAATACTTTTCGCCCTCAGAGATAGCTCCTGCAGGGCACTCATCGATACATGTACCGCATGCGATACAGTCGTCACCAATTACGTAAGCCATAATAATATGTTTTTAAAGTTAATACTAAAAATTAAGTATGCAAATGTACTAATAATATTTGGAATATACCAAATAGTTGTGAGTTTTTTTTCGAATTTTAAGAAAATAAGCCATTATGTATGAAATAAAGAGGGTTGTTTTCTCGTTATTATGTATAGCATGAAGAGAATAGTGTTATTAATGATATGCGCTCTATGCGCCATGTATGCGGTGTGTCAGGAGCGCACTGCACAGAACAAGCCTTATATAGACTTGCGCAAATTGCATTTTGGCATATTGATAGGTTTGCACATGCAAGACATTGAGTTTGAGAATGTTGGTCCTCAGACCTTTGTTGAAGGCGATGGTGTCACCCAAAATCAGACCATCCTATGCGATGCAGACACTTGGAATCCCGGTTTCAGTGTGGGAGTATTGGCCGAATTGCGTTTGAATAACAATTTCTCTGCCCGTTTCTCTCCCACCATGCATTTTGGTGCCAAGCATTTGGTATTCCACAACATAAGCGTCTTGGATGCCCATGGCAACCCGACAGAAAAGACCCAAGACCTTAAGAATACCTATATCTCCTTACCTATAGGCATAAAATTTGCCGCTCCCCGTTTCAATAACCACCGTCCTTATCTGATAGGAAACATCAATCCGATGATCAACCTGACTGGCAAGGATCACGACATCATCCAGTTAAAACGCTTTGATACTATGGTAGAGATAGGCATGGGATGCGATTTTTATCTACCCTTTTTCAAACTCATCCCCGAGTTGAAGTTCTGCTATAGTCTAAGCGATGCTTTAGACAAGAAGCACTCCAACAGCATTGAAGACCCCACGATGCGTGCCTACGCCAACTCAGTGCGTAGCGGTAGGAGCAAGATGTTTGTGCTCACTTTCTATTTCGAGTAAGCACCACTTTCATTTTGCCCACAAATATGGCATGCTTGCCGTTTTGGTCTACAGCCACCTTTTTCCCTTCGGCATCAGTAAGATATTCCAGTTTTTTCATATACGTATGGGTATGGCCACCTAACACGAGGTCCAACCCCTTGGTTGCACTCACCATATCACGATCTTCAATAGATGGTTTGGTATTCCATCCAAGATGGCTCAAGCATATCACCATATCACATTTTAAATCGTTTTTCAGTTTGTCTGTCATCTTCTTAGCCGTTTCGGCAGGGTCGAGAAACTTAACATTGGTACAATTTTGCTTGAGCACCAGTCCCTCGAGTTTAGGCGATAGTCCGAACACACCAATCTTTAGTCCCTTTCTCTTTATCACCACATAATCTTTTACTATTCCTTCGAGAGGCGTTCCTGTAAAGTCGAGATTAGAGCAAACCACTGGAAACTTCGCCTTAGAGAACAGTTTGGCCATATTGTCGAGTCCGAAATCGAATTCATGATTACCAATGGTCACGGCATCATACCCCATTCTATTCATGAGTTCCACCTCCACCTCACCCATAAAGAGAGTATAGTATGGCGAACCTTGCGAGAAGTCTCCACTATCAAAGAGCATAAGTTGCGAGTCTTCTTTTCTCTCCTGCTGCACCATGGCTATTCGTCTGAGAAATCCTCCTCTTCCCGCCTTGAGTGTATCATCGAGGTTGTAGCTGAGCGGCATTATGGTGCTATGCGTATCGTTGGTATGCAGTATGGTCAGCGTTTTCTGCGATGAGCATGCAGCGAGAGTCAAGAAGCTCACTGCCACTATCATTATGCTTACAAAAGAATTATTTTTCATGACAACAATGATATTTACAATTATTATTTTATAACCGTCACTCTCCCTTCCACATTGCTGTCCACCACTATTCCTTTGGCTTCCATGGCACGGAAATAGTTAGCAATGAGTTCACGTGTATTATTAGATGCATCACTGGGCGCCACAAAATCCGTTTTCTTCTTGAATGCATATAGATGGTCATTGCCATAAGCCAGATAGTCGATGGTAGCAATGCGGTAAGATCCGTTGGGATCAATCTCTTTACCTTTGATGGTTACCGAAACGAGTTGTTTGTTTTTTGTCATCACCATGCGCACTCCTTTGCTCAGCCCCTCCCCTTTTGTCTGTGCGATATCTTGGAATAGTTCTATCAGATGTTGTCCTGATAGGGTTAGGAAACAGATTTTGTTTTCAAATGGAGCCATGTCGACCACGTTGCCCAGCGTTACCTCTCCCTTGGTGAGGTTAGCCCTGATGCCTCCCATGTTATAAACGGCCATGTCAGGTTTTTCGCCATAAGCCTCTGAAGCCCACATCAGAATGTCTGCCATGAGATTAGACAATGGGCTCTCCGGTCTATAAACCTTCATGCTTCGTGCCACATGTCCCACCACAGGTTCCATCATGCTATCCACTACATGCTTGTAAGGTGCCAGAAAATCCACTGCCTCTTCAGGTATCTGTGCATCATACGTACTGTCTACCAATATCCGTGTTCGTTCTATCGTGCTCACCTTAAAGTTCTGCGCCACCAAATTCATTGATATGCAGCAGGCCAATAAAACGTATAAAAGTTTCAACATATTTGACATAAAAGAATGATAATAGTATAATTGTGAGTGCAAATATAGCAAAAAAACCATAAATAGAGAAAAAAGAAGATGTTAATATTGTTAGAATGAATAAAAATTACTAACTTTGCACCCGCTTTTGGCGTAATCGCTGTCAGGAAGTAACGAGTTGCCTGTTATGTTGCGCTGAAGAAATACTAACATTACATTTAATAAAACAAATGGATTTAATCAAAGTTGCAGAAGAGGCATTTGCCACAGGCAAACAGCATCCTCAGTTCAAGTCAGGAGACACTATCACCGTAGCCTACAAGATTATCGAGGGCAGCAAGGAGCGTATCCAGCTCTATCGCGGTGTAGTCATCAAGATTTGCGGTCATGGTGACAAGAGACGTTTCACCGTTCGCAAGATGTCAGGCACAGTAGGTGTAGAGCGTATCTTCCCTATGGACTCTCCTAACATTGAAAGCATCGAAGTAAACAAGATTGGTAAGGTGCGTCGCGCCAAGTTGTACTATCTCCGCAAGCTCACTGGTAAGAAGGCTCGCATCAAGGAGAAGCGAACAAGTGTTGCTACAGCAGAGTAATCCTTACTTCCCCATTGCAAAAAAACACAAAAAGAGGCATCGCCCAAATGGCATTGCCTCTTTTTTATATTATTTACCTGCATAACAGCAAAATAATGGTGTTTTTTTTGTGATATTAGCAAATTTTTATTATATTTGCAGACATAAAGAAAAGGAATTCATAATAATTACAGCATTATTGTCGAATTTAAGACATTGTCGTATTTATGACATTGTCATATTAAAGACTTTATCATATTGAAGACATTATCATATTAAAGAAAAACATTATACATAGTGATGAAAGAATTAGCATTAAAGTACGGATGCAATCCAAACCAAAAGCCATCTCGCATCATGATGACAGAGGGTGAGTTGCCATTGGAAGTACTCAATGGTCGCCCTGGCTACATCAATTTCCTCGATGCCCTCAACAGTTGGCAGTTAGTAAAGGAACTCAAGGCCGCCACAGGCATTGCCTCTGCCGCTTCCTTCAAGCATGTGTCACCAGCAGGTGCTGCTATCGGCCTGCCATTGAGCGACACCCTCAAAAAGATATATTTCGTGGATGACATCAAGGAGCCACTCTCTCCCATTGCCTGCGCCTATGCCCGTGCCCGCGGTGCTGACCGCATGAGTAGTTATGGTGATTTCGTGGCACTCAGTGATACCTGCGATGCTGTTACAGCGCTGCTAATCAAACGTGAGGTGAGCGACGGAGTGATTGCGCCCGACTATACCCCTGAGGCTCTCGATATACTCAAGGCCAAGCGCAAGGGCACATATAATGTGATAAAGATAGACCCTAACTATGTGCCCGACCCAATAGAGCGCAAGCAGGTGTTTGGAGTAACCTTTGAGCAGGGCCGCAATGAGATACGCCTCGACGACCCCTCCCTCTTCGATAATATCCCCACCGCCAACAAGACATTCAGCGACGAGGCCAAGCGCGACCTTATCATCTCGCTTATAACCCTCAAGTATACCCAGAGTAATTCCGTTTGCTATGTCAAGGATGGTCAGGCCATTGGCATCGGTGCTGGTCAGCAGAGCCGTATTCACTGCACACGCTTGGCTGGCAACAAGGCAGATATATGGTGGTTGCGCCAACATCCGAAAGTCATGAACCTTCCATTTGTTGATGGCATACGCCGTGCCGACCGCGACAATACTATCGACGTGTATATCAGCGACGACTATGATGATGTATTGCGCGAAGGCACATGGCAGATGTTTTTCAAGGAGAAGCCAGAGGTGCTCACCCGCGAAGAGAAGAAGGAATGGATAGCCAAGAATACCAATGTGGCATTGGGCAGCGATGCGTTCTTCCCCTTCGGCGACAACATAGAGCGTGCGCACAAGAGCGGCGTAGAGTTTATTGCCCAGGCTGGCGGTTCGGTGCGCGATGACAATGTGATAGAGACCTGCGACAAGTATGGCATAGCCATGGCATTCACAGGTGTACGTCTCTTCCACCATTGATCTCCCTGCACTCTTTCATCCACCGGTCACACACCTAATATATTATTTATATATGGCAGACATCGATGAGATAATAGCAGGAGGTGGCATGGTCTTCAAGGGAACCAAACGTAATGATTCCGACAAAGACAAGGTAAAGACCAAGGCCAAGAAAAAGAAATATATTACTGGTGCTCACGGTAGCGGCTCAGCGCGTCAAAAGGCCAAATACCGTGAGCAGCGGGCCAACAGGCACAAGGGGAAATGACCATACTCCCCTCCCCTGATGCAATACAATATGTTTACTAAATAACCTTTTATTCACCTAAAACAATTGCGACATGGAAGAATCAGAAAAAATCACTCAGGCATGGCAATATCTTGACGATGCTCTATTCACATCCAAGCATGTGAAAAGTAAGGATATTGAGGCAGGCAGTACCGAATGGGAGAATGTGTATCCTACATCCCTTGAAGAAGCCGACAAGATGGACGCACTCATCGACAAGGCAGAAGAAACTATTGGTGATCAGCGCGACGAGGATTTCAATCAGCGTGTCAACGATCTGCGAGATATCACCGCATGGTCGCGCCGCCGCCACAAGACATGGAAATGGTCGCTCATTGCTGGAGCCATCATTTCTGCCATCGTCTTCTATTACTTCAACAGTAGCAACAAGGAAGATATCAAGAAGTCGGAGGATGCCGTGGCCTTGGTTAAAAACTGGACCGAAGCCGACACTACCATCACCTACAAGCAGGCTTCGGCTACAAATAATATCGACTACAACAAACGCCTATTTAATGCCAATTTTTATAAGGTATACCTGCTCAATGATATCAAGCACAAAGAGAAGGATTATTCCAAGTATGCGGCCGATTTTGCCCATATGGCAGACACCGCCAGCAATGAGAAGAATAAAGAGCGATTCCTGAAATCTTCCCAGGATTATACAGACAGAGCCAAGACCAGTCGTGCCAAGTTTGATACGATTGCCAGCATGAAGTATGCACAGATCAAGGAGTTGGCACTCAAGGATGTTGAAAAGAATCTGGAAAGAGATAAGGATTCAGCTGCCACCACCACAGGATGGCTCATCTATCTCATCATCCTCATCCCTCTGTATATCATCACTGGCTATCCATACGGATATCTTATCACCAACCACAGACGCCAGCATGGTTTCATGAATGGGCTTCAGAAATGGGGTTTCCGCATAGCAGCCTTCTTCTTTGGCACGGGAGTGCTCATGAACCTTCTGCCCGACGATATCGTACGCTACCGCTATTCAGATGGTTCCACGAGAGACGAAAGCGAGCCCAATGCCGCCAATTTCATAATCTTGGCACTCAAGTTTGGACTCATGCTCGTCGGCATATTCATTTTCTGCTTCATCTCAGTATTTATAATGACTGTGCAGAGCATCACTGGTCTCAAGCGCAATTTCAACTGGGGTGCCCTCTACAATAAGGTGAAGGGTCAGAAAGCATAGTGATTACTCCCCCTGAAAACTATCGTCTCTATGATAGCGTCCACAATATGCGGTGCTATTATAGAGACGATTTCATTACTGCTATTCCACCACTTGCGGACCTCTCACCTTCTGCTTTTTGCTTATTCCGCTCTTTATCTCGATATTAAGGCCATCGCTGAGTCCTGTCTTTACGGGAGTACGTGTGTATGACACCTTCTCTCCCTTGCCCTCCACCACATAAACGAATGTGGAATCGCCAACAAATTCTATGGCACTCTCAGGCAGTGTCATCACCCTCTTGGCCTGGGCCAGCACTATCTGGGCATTGGCACTGTATCCTGAGCGAATCTTACCCTTACCCACCGACTTGACGGCAGCCTTCACCTCAAACTGGTTGCTGCCGTTGCTCTCGGTGGCCTTTGGCGACACATACTCGAGCACGGCATCGAAACTCAGGTCCTGAAGGGCACCCACGGTAATCTTTACGGGCATACCCTCTGATATCAGTCCCACCTCGGTCTCATCAATGTTTCCACGGAAGATAAGGTCATTCATATTGGCCACCGAAGCGATGGTGGTACCGTCATTGAAGGTATTGCTCAGTATGACGCTGTTGCCCACCTTGACGGGAATATCAAGGATTACTCCGGAGATAGTGGAGCGTATGAGTGTGCTGCTCTGCTTGGCATTCGACTTAGACACGCCGTTCATCACCACCTCGAGTGCATCCACGGCAGCATTCATCTCTTCTTTGGCCTGGTTGAAGGTCTGCGCCACCTTCTCATACTCATCGTTGCTTACCAGCCCCTTGTCGAAGAGAGTTTTCTGTCGGTTATAGTCAATCTGCGCCTGGTTGAGGTTTATTTCTGCCAGCCTCACTCTACTCTGCGCCGAACTGAGTTGCCCCATGTCAGGAATAACCTTTACCTTGGCTATCACCTCGCCTTCGTTTACATACTGTCCTGCTTCCTTAAAGATTTCTGTTATGATACCGCTGATCTGCGGCTTCACGTTAACCTCATTGCGTGGTTCAATCTTTCCCGTAATCACTGTCGACTTGGTTATATCTCCCACAGCCGGCTCAAAGATGGTGTAAACAACAGGTTTCGGTTGCGATTTCTGATAGAGGAACACAAACGTGCCGATAAAGACAAGTGCAATAATCAGCGCCACAATCAATTTATAATACTTCTTCATGCTATTATGGTTTATTATTTATATTTCTATTCGTCTCTCATTGCATCTACGGGTTTGATGTTCATGGCCCTAAAGGCAGGTGCCAATCCCGCTGCCACCCCCATCAGGCAGAGCAGTGCAAGTGATCCTATTGCCATTGAGAATGACACTTGGAAATGGCTTTCCACCACACCATCCACGGTATTTCCCATTTCTATCATCTGCAGTATGGCCACGCCGATCATTATGCCGCTCATGCCCGCCACTGTAGTCAGCACTATGCTCTCGGCAATGATCTGCAACAGTATCACCTTGGGTGTAGCCCCGATGGCACGCCTTATGCCTATTTCTGCTGTGCGCTCCCTCACTGTCACCATCATGATATTCGACACTCCAATGGCACCGGCCAGCATTGTACCTATTCCCACCAGCCATATCAGGAAGTTAACCCCGTCAAATAGGCTGTCCATGATACCGAAGAGCACCTCGGTATTGAATATCATCACCCCCTGCTCATCGTCGGGATGCACGAGATGTGCCCTTGCCACCACATGCCTCATGCGTGAGGTAATGGAACTCATCACCACGCCCTTTTTGCCCGAGCAGACGATTAAGTCTACGGAATTGCCCCTGTTATATGCAATGCGCAAAACCGACTGCGGTATATCTATTGTCTGGTCTGGCCTGCTTCCTATGTTGGCACCCATGCCCTCTCTCACGTCCAATCCCACCACGGTATAATAGGTAGAGTCAATGCGTATAGAAGCACCGCAGGGGTTGCCGCCCCCTGGAAAGAGGTTGTCATACACCTCTTTTCCAATCACACAAACCTTGTTTTTGTGCATATCGTCGCTGTCGGAGAGATAGCGTCCGTATTTTATCTTGGGTGCCGACAAGTGCACCAGATTGGCCTTGCATCCCCTAATCTGTGCCGAATAATTCTTGTTGCCATTCACCACTTTCTTGCTGCCGACAAACATCACTGGCGATATCACCTCCAGTTCGGGCACCTGGCGCTTCAGTCTGTCCACATCTTCGAGGTCCATATACCATGATCTGCCCTTGTTCATACCCTTGTATGCCTTGGTAGTTTTCTGTGCCCATATAGTGGTGGTATTGGTAGCAAAGCCCTCAAAATTCTTTTCGAGCATCTCTTTGAGTCCCTGTCCGCCTCCAATGAGCACTATGAGCATAAAAACTCCCCAAAACACACCGAATCCTGTGAGCAGACTCCGTGTTTTGTTGCGTGTCAGAGTATCAATAATCTCTCTGTATGTATCCAGATCTATTCTCATCTATAAAACTATTTCGTTATTTGACTCTACAACTTCAACTTATCCGTTTGAAATACAAAATCCATCCATATCATTCTGCTCTCAGAGCCTCTATAGGTCTGACCCTTGCAGCCTTGATAGCAGGCATTAGTCCTGCCACTGTGCCAGCAATGATTATCACCAAGGTAGCCTGAATGCATATATCCAGCCCCACTGTTGGGTTTACAAACATGGTAGCCTGAAAGAGTCCCGTATCCACGGTTTTTTGTCCTATGGTTGCGTTCATATACTCATTTGCCGCCACTCCGCAGATCATGCCTATATATCCGAATATGGCTGTAGTAATCATGCTCTCCACGATTATAAGTTTTAGTATGTCCCATGGTTTTGCCCCAATGGCTTTTCTTATACCAAACTCCTTGGTTCGTTCTTTCACCGATATGAGCATGATGTTGCTCACCCCCACTATTCCGCTTATCAGAGTAAAGAGTCCTATCACCCACAGTGCGGTGCGCAATATGCTTATACCCTGCTCCATCTGTGCATTATCAGAGAATCTGTTCCACACCCATATAGCCCTTGTATCGTCGGGGGCTGCATCATGCAACATGTTAATTTTCTGCCGATATCTCTCTTCCATATCTTCGCTCTCTTTCAGTGTTGATATGTTTTTGAGTTCTATCGATATCTCGTCGGTTTTGTTTCCCTTGGCATATATGGCTTTCAGTGTAGAGAAGGCTGTAAAGAGTTCTTTGTTTTGCATCTGCTGGTCATCTTTGATTATTCCCACCACCACAAAGGCCAGTTCCCCTATCTCCACATGCTTTCCGATGATGTCATGATAGTCTTTCACCAGTTCGGCAGCCTGTTTGTCTGTGAGCACCACCACCTTTCGTTTCTCTCTTATGTCTATATCGTTGATATACCGTCCGCAGATAATCTTTCGTTTGTTTATTTCCTTACCCGAAGGCTGTTCGCCCACGAGAGTCTGGTCTGCCACATAGTTATTGGCATATCTCACTGTCACTCCATAGGCATACGCCACGCCTCCCACCCTTTTCACGTTATGTGCAAAGAGAGTGTCAGTCATCTCCACATCCCTGTCGTCGAGTGTTATGGCCCTATTTTCTTTTAGTCCGTGGTATGGTTTCGATGTATATCCCCCTCCCACGAGCATCGAGTTTGTCAGGTAGTTATCTTGCTGTTGCAGTTGTGCATTGATGAGTCCGTTTCCCGAACCGAGCAGGAATATGATCATAAAGATGCCCCAGGCCACCGAAAAGCCTGTGAGTGCCGTTCTGAGTTTGTTTCTTCGGGCTGCGCCCCATATCTCCTTAAACATGGTAGTATATAGTTATGTCCGTCACTTAAAGCCTCTGTTGGCATGATGGTCGTGGTTGTCTTCTATGCACTCTATCACACCATCTTTGATATGCACTATTTTGTTTGTCTCGTTGGCCACACCTCCCTCGTGAGTCACCACAATAATGGTTATGCCCTGCTCTTCGTTTAGTTTTTTTAGCAGCGCCATCACGTCGGCACTTGTTTTCGAGTCGAGTGCTCCCGTTGGTTCGTCTGCCAGTATTATTTCAGGCTTTGTTATCAGTGCCCTTGCTATGGCCACTCTCTGTTTTTGTCCGCCCGACATTTCATTGGGATAATGGTTTGCCCACTGTGTCAGTCCGAGTTTCTCGAGATATTGCATTGCCATCTCATGTCTCTTTCGGCGTCCCACTCCCTGATAGAACAGTGGCAGTTCTACGTTTTCCACGGCTGTTTTGAATGGTATGAGGTTAAACGATTGGAATATGAATCCGATCATTTTGTTGCGGTAGTGTGCAGCCTTGGTCTCGCTCAGGTTCTTGATGGCCACTCCCCCCAGGGTATAGGTACCCGAGTCGTAATTGTCTAATATGCCGAGTATATTGAGCAGTGTCGACTTGCCTGAGCCCGATGCCCCCATGATAGACACAAACTCACCTCTGCATATATCCAGGGTTATCCCCTTGAGCACATGCAGTGGTTGTGCCCCCTGATAGGTTTTGTTTATGTCTCTCAGTGCTATGACTGTATTGTTGTTGTTGCCTTGTTTATCCATACCATAATGCATTATATTGTTGTCATGTCTTACCATTATTACTTACTGTCATGCATTTACACCCGTTATCCCCTACACCATATTATTGATGCAGGGGACGGGGTGTGTTTATTCATTCCAGTATTTGATTATATCGTCCATGGTGATGCCCAGCAGTTTCATTTGTCTGAACATCTCTGGCAGTGTGTTCTTCACGAAGTCTGCCTTGCGTGTTTTCATGATTTCTTGGGCTGCACCCTTGGTAACAAAATAGCCCAGTCCGCGCTTGTTGTATATGATGCCGTCGCGCGCCAGTTCATCGTATGCCTTCACAGCCGTATTGGTGTTTACCTGCAGTGTCACGGCATATTCTCTCACCGATGGTATGCGCTCGTCTTCTATGAAATGACCTGCCAGGATCTCGTCGCATAATCGGTCGGCAATCTGCAGATATATGGCTTTGTCGTTGTTGAAAATCATAGATTGACAATAGAATTGTTAATACCTTGTGCTCTTTTGAATATTATGTATGCTCCCACATAGAAGGCACCTGCCAGCACTATGTTATATGCCACATAGCCAGTAAACATCCAGTCTTGATTTACTGAAAATAATTCCATGGGGTTTACAGACAGCATGCCCATAATCATAAACCTCACCATCGACCATGCCATCAGGCATAATGATGTCAGCACCCATGCATGCTTTCTAAACAGTGCGCCGCCCAGCGTATATGATGAGTGAATCATCACGAATGCCAGATAGCACATCACCGCCAGTTTGGCTGCGCTGGCCTCAAATGGCATTTTGGCTCCGCTATTGAGTGCCACGGCTATATGGTCTTTGATGCTAACCATGTCTGACATGATGCCGAGATAGAAATGTGGTGTAATCAGGGCGCAATGCTGTGTCACCATAAAAGCAAACACCACCTGTATGAGTTCGGCTATCACTGTGCCTGCCACGAAGCATGTCAGATATCCTATGCTTGAGTGTAGCATGCGCACCATAAATTTCTCGAGGTTTGAGGCTGGCAGCACCATAAAAGATATTCTCTCCTGCTTAGTCTTCATATTGTTCATCAGCATAGATGCCGATAGTGGCAGTAGCACCAGTAGCACCAGTCCCATGATTCCGCTGATCATGCTCACATATTCCTCTCTCACACCCACAGTGTCGAAGCCATGCCTCATGTTCCATATCATGATACATGCCACCAGGGCCATGCCCAGTCCCATCACCATGGCCTGCTTCACATAATAAGTCCATGTGTTTGCCACATGCTGCTTTGCCAGCATTACAAATCGCGATAGTTTGAAATTGTCGTTCATAATCATTGTCATTTTTTGTTGTTGCCTGTTGGGCTGAAATATATATGGATATTAAGGTTATTTTGTTTTGTTCATTGCATTGAAGAGCAGTTCCAGGTTTATGCCTGTCTCCTCGTCGTTCTCTTGTCTTTTTGCCACCACGGCATTTCCTTGCAATGTAGGTTCCGAATAGATTACGTCGTCTGCCATCTCCTGTGGTGTGCGGTATTCAAACTTATATTCGTTGCAGATGTCTGCCACCGAACTGTTCATCAGCAGTGTGTTTTCGTTTACTATCACCACATGGTCCAACAGTTGCTCTATGTCGTGCACTTGGTGTGTTGATATAATCAGGGTGCGGTCTTCGGTCATATAATTGGCTATCACCTTTCTAAACTGGCTCTTCGATGGTATGTCCAGTCCGTTGGTAGGTTCGTCCATGAGCAGTATGGATGTGCCTGAAGCCAGTGCGAAACTCATCACCACCTTTTTCTTTTGTCCCATCGAGAGTTCGTTCAGTTTGATGTTGCCTTCCAGTTGAAAGTCTTTCAGGCATTGGTCGAGCACCTCTCTGCTGAAGTTGGGATAGAATGGTGCTGTCGTTTTCACATAAGTGTCGAGTTTCACTGATGGCAGGTCATACTCTTCGGTCACTATGAAGAGGTCGCTGAGCATGGCAGGGCATCTGTCTGTGGCTTTCATGCCGTTTACGGTCACGGTGCCGCTCTTTGGTCTGAGCAATCCTGCCATGAGATATAGCAGTGTCGACTTGCCTGTACCGTTTTTGCCGAGCAGTCCATAGATCTTGTTTTTCTCGAAGGTAAGAGAGAAATCCTCAAACACTTTCTTGCTCTGTCCCTTGTATGCAAACGTTATGTTTTCTATTCTTATCATGATCTTTTGTTGATATTACATTATTTTTCTGTTTGCTCTGTGGTGCATGTTTTTGCTTTTAGAGTTCTGCCATCAGGCTGTTGACATCTGGGTTCATGATGAGCATGCTGCCGGTGTTTCTATACTGCGCAGTCTCATCGTTCCATTTATAGTTGTTTACAGCCATCACGTTTCCATTTGCAAATTCATACTGTGCCATCTCCACGGGTCTTGAATATTCATTCTTCTCAGCATTCCAGAGGCATTTCTCTATTGTCATGCCATTATCATTATATTTATATGTGAGTCTGCTCATATTCATCCATGTCTTGGTCATGTTGTTGTATGCCAGTGTTTGCTTTTCGGTCAGTCTGTCATTGCTGTCATAAGCATAGGTATATTTTACCTTGGCCTTAAGTCCGCTTTTGAGATTGTCATACACCTCGATATTGTTTACCTTTGAATTTTCCATGTCAGCATTATAGCAATACTGATTGTTGTCAGTCTGGTTGACCATGCTCATAAACATTGCCAAAACTGTTGATACGGTGATAATTGGTTCCATAGTCATATTATTTTTATTTTTATATTATTCTTGTTTTAATTGTCTAATCTGCAGCAGTTTCACCATTGTTATAGTGTACTACTTTATTAGTACACTGCAAATGTAGGGCATTTTTGGTATATCTTCCAAATTATTTTGAATAAATCCTTCGAGTAATAACACTATTTAACTATAAGTCTTTATTTTGAAATACATTTTCACTAAAATAGTCATTATTTTGCCTATTATCCTGTAAAAAGACAGGAGGGTGCCACCTATTGCCGCACCCACCTGTCATTAATAAAATCTCGGTCTTGAGTTACCGATATCATCTAATTCTGATTGCTTCATAATTCTATTCTGTTTATGATATGCTGGATTATTGATTACTATTTAACTTGCAAAATGTTCAAATGTTCAAATATTCACTGGTGCCACTTTTTCACACGTAGGTGCGCGTACATATTATATATAAAAGGATTTCTTATAAGTACCACGCTTCTCTCCTTTTACCACCACGCCACTCTTTATCAGTCTACGCAGCCATGTATTAGCAGTATTCAATGGCACTCCCATAACTTCGACCTTATCTAACCATTGGCTTCTGCTAAACTCATCATCCATCATATCGAGCAATCGTTCGCGGTCAGAGATATTCTTATTCTTTACCTCATTGTGCTCTATAAACGAGATGATATGGGTAGCATGAAGATACAATGGCTCAGCCAGAGATAGACAGGCTTCGAAATCGTCATTTGATATACATACCTCACATGATGATATGATGCCGTCTTTTATATTCTCTGATGTGGTATCGGCAGCAGGAGCAAATGATACGCCACACTGCTCTATTCTACGCAATACGGCTATCACAGACATTATCCTGATGATGTTTACAGCCAGACGCACCAGCGATGCCGACATGCATAGCTCGTTTGATTTCATGCAGCGGGCAAAGAGTTTCCTAAAGCAATCATCAAATAATGACTGTTGCTCTTTGCTAAGCACAAAACTTATGCCGCCTAATTTGCTAATCTCATCGCATGTCTCCATCCACTGTCTGCCCCGACTAACCATCGCGGAAGTTATATCTATGCTGCTTGCTCCGAACTGGGTGCGCCATTCTCTTACTGCCGGCATATAATAAAACAACACTCTTGAGAAGAGTCCATTCTCTGATGATGGTATCAGCGGAGCCACCTGGGCTGGAGTACCAGCCAACAGCACACTGACCATGGTGCGACTGATCTCCATATACTCTCTGTCTAATCTTCGGTTATAGGAAATACGGCTATGGTCAAAGAAATTTCGTAGCATGTGGCTCCAGCGACCATAGTCGGCACCTAATGCCGCTGACAAGGTGTCTGCCTCCGTTTCTATGATGATGCCCCTACCATCAGAGTCTATCACGTTTTGTGCAATACCCGTACTGCTGTTATCTCCAGAGATTAGAAACATCTTGTTGACAGGTAACTGGGGAGCCTCTACCTCAGCCTTTGCCCTGCCCATCTGCTCCTGTATTCTTTTCTCTTTCTCGTATGCTTTCATCTCTTTTCTATAAGCGCTACGTAAGCGCTCATGCTGAGGTTCCACAAAATTACGGCACCACGACACTACTCCCTTGCCTGATGCTGGTGGAGCCACCACAAAGACTTGTAGGTTAGGATACATCCACAATTGAGAATACATTGTTCTGACGTATGGTGATAGTGTGCTGCCTATGGCATCTACCATACCAAGGAATAGAGCATCGCGCTGATGCTTCGTTTCGGCAAAGGTCAAAATCTCGTCTAATGGTTTGGGCCACTTGTAGTCATCAAAGAGTAAAGGCAGCGGTTTATATGGTTCGGGGTTGTCAGATACTGGTTCCTTGCCATTGTCGGGCATGTTTTCAAAAGCCTCGTCGTCGCAGTCAATATTGGTATTGTCAGTATTAGTTGCATCATTGACAGTTTTTTCCCTTATATAATAATGATCGCGCGTACCTACGTGTGGAAAAGTGTCCCCAGTGAATATTTGAACATTTGAACATTTCTCTCTTTGCTTTTGTCTGTCTTCTGCTCTTTTTAGTCTTACATCGTCGATGTTTACCCCTGCCTGCTTTGCCAGATAGAAAGCCGATGCAATATGTTTTACTCCTTTGTTAGATACTATGGCACCCGAATACATCTTATCGGCATGAGTCTCATTATATTTCTGACTGAGCTTGCAGATGGCATGGAAAGCCCATCTGCCTGCTTCTCCATAGTCGGTGGCTATGGCAAAGGCGAGGTTTGTATACTCGTCGTAGGTGGGGGCTATATCTATGCCACTGGCACAGATTACCTCCACAAGGTAATCAAGATCAGAAGACTGACTGATGACTGATGATTGATTACTGATGATTGGTGAATGATTGTTGTTGCTGTTCATTGCGTTTTGAATTTTTTGTTTCATAATTGTAATGTTTTAAATTGTTGTTGTTTTAATGCAATTGTGTTTTAGTTGCCGGTACCATGTGATACGTGTTCGCCCATTAGTGCCAACATACTGGGAATTGGATATTAACGTTGTGATACTAATGGGAGAACAGGGCCCTCATATCCCCCACTTTGCACAAAGCAAAGATACTAAATCACAAAAGGCCAAAGTGTCCATAACTGTCCATAAGTGTCCATAACTGTCCATAACTGCGATTTTTTTTCAAAATGTGTCTAAAAGAGCTAAAAAAAGAGCGAAAAATATGCGAAAGAAGTGTCACAGATATGTCCAAGACAATAAAAAAAGGGGGGATATAACAACAGTTGTTCTTGCACCATAAAAATAACTGTTCTTGCATCACAATAATAACTGTTCTTGTACCATAAAAATAACTGTTCTTGCACCATAAAAATAACTGTTCTTGCACCATAAAAATAACTATTCTTGCATCATAAGAATAACTGTTCTTGCACCACAAGAATAACTGTTGACTTTGCCCAGAAGTGCGACAAGGCAGCCGGACGTAAGAGCATCAAGAAGTGGTACGCCAAAATAGGCGAGTTTGACAATAAAGCATTCAATGACATTGCCGCAGCCATGTATGACAGGGAAGACGAAATACTCAACTATTTCATAAACAGGTCAACCAATGCTTCTGGTGAATCATTGAATGCTAAAAATTCCCTCAGTTCTATCATTTTGATTCTCCAGAAGTACGTGAACGCATATTATATGCCAACTTTTTACAAGTTAATCAAGACGTGAAAGATATGATTAAGGAGATACAGGAGTTCAACAAGAAGTAAACACAACGAGAGAAGGCTAATTAGTAGGGTGTACAGTTTGATGTGCAAAAATTGAATATCCTAATTCTGAAGTTCATGT
>SAMEA3663092__coassemble_104_pt1 | contig 29538 bp, 24 predicted proteins | sample SAMEA3663092__metabat2_high_PE_017 | metagenome-assembled genome bin SAMEA3663092 (sample SAMEA3663092) | pig gut metagenome | biome: pig gut; feature: pig-associated habitat; material: faeces | place: France | collected 2012 | reverse complement strand
GAAGGTTGATAAAGCCTGTTACAACTACAAACGTGAGAATGGGGAGAGACTTATCTTAATTTGGGTGGCGCATTGACGAAGTCAGGACTATCATAATATCAGTGGTATAAGAAGATGTATGATGGTGATAGTAATAAATAACTATATCCTCTGAGTGCAGGCTCCCGCGCGTACCTTATAATAACAATATTAACATTAATAATTCCATGTAACAATAATGAAACACCAATGATTTAGGATGATAATAATCCTGAATTATGGTTGTAACATACCCTCCTTACCTTTGCACCCGAAAATTAGTCACTAACAATAGGATTAAATGGTAAGAAGAATTTTTATCGCAGCAATGATGGCTGCCACAACCATGGCAAGCAATGCCTTGGACGAAGTTTTTGAAGCAAATCCCGGTGTAGTAAGCGGACGTATCACTGATGGCGACAGTCACGTGTTGCCAGGAGCGTCAATTGTGATTGAAGACCTGCATACGGGCGTGACCAGCGACATTAATGGTTATTACACGTTGCCAGTGATGAAACCAGGCACTTATACCCTTAAGATTTCTTATGTGGGTTATAAGCCATTGGTCAAGAAGATTACTGTGACCAAAGACAAGTCTCAGGAAACCAATTTCGTATTGAACGAGGGCATGGAACTCAAGGAGATAAATGTGACGGGTGCCTTTTCGGCTCAGCGCCGTGCATTGCAGTTGCAGAAAAATGCCTTGGGTGTGACCAATGTGGTGTCTGCCGACCAGGTGGGCAAATTTCCCGATTCAAATATTGGTGATGCACTCAAGCGTATCAATGGCATCAACGTGCAGTATGACCAGGGCGAAGCCCGTTTCGGTCAGGTGAGAGGCACCAGTGCCGACCTTACCTCTGTTACCATAAATGGCAATAGGTTGCCATCGGCAGAGGGCGACACCCGCAATGTGCAGTTAGACCTCATACCTGCTGATATGATTCAGACCATAGAAGTGAGCAAGGTGGTGACTGCCGATATGGATGGCGATGCCATAGGAGGCGGCATCAATCTTGTGACCAAGAACACACCATCAAGGCGAGTGCTCAATTTCACTCTCGGCAGCGGATATACATGGATATCAGAGAAACCGCAATTCAATCTGGGTGCCACCTGGGGTCAGCGCTTCTTCGACGACAAGTTAGGTGTGATGGCCAGCGCCTCATATCAGTATGCTCCAGGCGGATCAGACAATGTAGAGTATGAATATGTGGAGAAAGACAACGAGGTGAACCTCAAGGAAGCACAAGTAAGGCAATATTATGTGACCCGCGAGAGACAGAGTTATTCATTGTCGCTCGATTATAAGTTTAACTCTCTCAACAAAATCTCGTTCAAGGGGATATACAACAGACGCAATGACTGGGAGAACCGCTATCGTATCTCTTATAAGAAATTGAACAGTAGCAAACTCAAGGACCAGAGCATAGTATTGCAGACCAAGGCCGGTAGCGATGACAACAAGGGCGCACGTCTGGAGCGCCAGCAGACCATGGACTTCACCCTCGATGGTGAGCATTATATCGGCAACCTCAAGATAGACTGGGCAGGCAGTTATTCGCGTGCTACCGAGGACCGACCCAACGAGCGCTATATAGGACTGAAACTTAAGGGTAGCGACAGTTTCAATATCGGTGAGTCATTCCAAGATGTGTTTGACAAGCATCCTTACAGCACTCTCGCCATCCCCTCGCTCGATGATGATGGTGCAGGATGGAAACTGGATGAGTTCAGCAATTCAGATCAGAGCATAGTGGAAAACGAATATAAGGGACGTCTTAATTTCACCCTCCCCATCACCCAGGGATGCTATGGCACAAAACTCAAGTTTGGAGCCAAGTATACATATAAGGATAAGAGTCGCGAAACTCAGTATTTCGACTATACCGATGCCGCCGACAAATACCTTGGCAACTGGCAGCAGGACTTGGTGAGCGAGGTGAGAGACGGATTCATGCCAGGCAGCATGTTCCCTATAGGCACAAAATTCGTTGACAAGGATTATTTGGGCAAGATCAATTTCGACCGTGCCAACGGACAAGAAGTGCTGGAAGAAGAAGCAGGCAACTATAAGGCCATCGAGCAGATAACGGCTGGTTACCTGCGCTTAGACCAGAAACTGGGCAAGCGACTGGATGCCTCTCTCGGTCTGCGCATTGAGCATACATCACTGCGCACCCACGGTGTCAACTACGTGATGGATGAGAACGAAAACGAGTCTCTTGAGCCCACAGGTATATGGAAGAATGACTATACAGACCTGCTGCCAAGCCTGCTCGTAAGATATAAGATAAACGACGATTCCAATGTAAGGGCAAGCATCACCCGCACCCTGGCCCGACCAAAATATTCTGCTTTGGTGGCAAACAAGAGTTTCAACCTTGCCGACCAGGAGGCCACCATCGGTGACCCATCCATCAAGCCAACCACGGCATGGAATGCAGACCTCTCGGCCGACTGGTATTTCAAGAGCATAGGTATGGTTAGTCTGGGAGTATTCTACAAGGATATCAAGAATGTGAATGTGGAAACACTGGGCTATTATACTGGCGAAGACCTTGGGCTGGCAGGCAACACCGAAACCTTTGAGGTGACACAAAACATGAACGCTTACGATGCCCGCGTCTATGGTGCCGAGGTGGCATACCAGAGAGACTTTGGATTTATTGCTCCCGCACTCAAATGCCTCGGCTTCTATGGCAACTATACTTACACGCACTCAACCACACGAAACTACAACAGTCACCTCGGCATTGAAGACGGTGATGACGTGAAGATGGCTGGCTCGCCAGAGCACACTGCCAATGCATCGCTCTATTTCGAGAAGGCAGGCTTTAATGTCAGACTCTCTTATAATTTCGCATCCTCGTTCGTAGATATGATGAACACTGGCAGCCGCGAACTTGACAGATATTATGACAAGGTGAACTATCTCGATCTCAACGCCAGCTATACATGGGGTCGCAATACCAAGTTCACCGTATATGCCGAAGCCAACAACCTGCTCAATCAGCCACTGCGCTACTATCAGGGCAACTCCAACCGCACCATGCAGGAGGAATACTATGGTGTGAAGGTAAACATGGGTGTTAAGATCAACCTCTAATCTACAGAGTGAGGAAAATAAAAGTATAATGCAATGATGGATAATATGATATCATACGATTATAACAAGGAGATAAACAAAGAGATGGAGAGCGCACGCAGACGACTGCTGGTTATGCTCTTCGCTCTTGCGGTGTCGCTATTTGTCAGTATGATAGCCAATGCGCAGACACCAGCACAATGGAAGGCATTGAAGTCAGATGTGGTCTTTTATGTGGCTAACGACCTGGGGCGCAATGGTTATTATGAGCAGAAGAAGATAGCTGAACTCATGGGAGTGATGGGTGAAACGGTGGGACCGGAATGTGTGGTTGCCGCTGGCGATATACATCATTTCAATGGAGTGGCATCTGTCAATGACCCACTGTGGATTACCAATTACGAGAATATCTATTCACATCCCGAACTGATGATAGACTGGTGGCCAGTGCTCGGCAACCATGAGTACCGTGGCAACACTCAAGCCGTGATAGACTATCATGGTATCAGTCGCAGGTGGATGATGACGCAGAGATACTATACCAAAGTAATTGAAGACAAGGGCACCACCATTAGGCTCGTATTCATAGACACCACTCCGATGATAGAGAAATACAGAAAAGATAACGAAGTATATCCCGATGCTGCATTGCAGGATGTGAAGGCGCAGACGGAATGGATAGACAGCGTGCTGGCAAGTGCACATGAAGACTGGGTCCTCATCATCGGTCATCATCCCGTGTATGCCCAGACCTCCAAGAGCGACACCGAGCGCAGAGACATGCAAGCCACACTCTTGCCCCTCATCCGAAAGCATAGAAATGTAGACATGTATGTCTGCGGACATATCCACAACTTCCAGCATATCAGGATGCAGGGCGACGATACCGATTATGTAGTCAACTCGTCAGCATCGTTGGCTCGCAATGTTAAAGCTACCGAAGGAACAGTGTTCTGCTCGCCAGAATCAGGCTTCAGCATAGTGTCTGCCAACAAGCAAACCCTCAATCTATACATGATTGATGCCAAAGGCAACGTGCTCCATACCGTGTCAAGAAACAAATAAATACTCTCAGTAATTATTTTACATCACTTAAAAAACTTTTGCATGTCTTTCTTGTCTGTTTCATTATTTATTGTTATTTTTGCAGAAAGAAACAGAACAAGAAAGACATGCAATATATATTAAAAGCACCGGCATTGATCAATGCCGACGTAACACTACCAGCATCCAAGAGCGTGAGCAACCGAGCACTTATTATCAGTGCTATTGCTGGTGGTGGCATCATTCCCGACAACCTATCCGACTGCGATGATACCAATGTGATGATCAGCGCACTCAAGGAAATGCCACCAGTAATAGATATCATGGCAGCAGGCACAGCCATGCGTTTTCTCACCGCCTACCTCAGTATCACTCCAGGCGAACATGTAATCACTGGTACCGAACGCATGCGCCATCGCCCCATAGCCATCATGGTGGACGCTCTTAGATATATGGGTGCCGACATCTGTTACGAGGGCGAAGAGGGCTACCCTCCGCTACGCATCAGAGGCAAGCAGTTGCGAGGTGGCGAGATAACCCTCTCGGGCAGTGTTAGTTCACAGTATATCTCTGCCCTACTCATGATAGCTCCTGCACTGGCCGACGGCTTGAAGATAAAACTCGAGGGAGAGATTATCTCGCGGCCGTATATTGATCTGACGATATGGATGATGAGCGAGTTTGGAGCCAAGGTTGAGTGGACAGATATAGACACTATAACCGTGGAACCGCACCCTTATACGCCACACCATTATTTCATCGAGAATGACTGGAGTGCAGCATCCTATATGTATGAGATGATGGCACTGAGCGGCAGTCGCTACGACAACATAGTGCTGCATGGGCTCTTTGATGGCAGCAAGCAGGGTGACTCTGTGGTAAGGTATATATTCAGCCTGCTCGGAGTGAAAACAGAATTCATGGATGCCGATCCAAAGACAGGAACCACAGTGGTGAGACTGATAAACACAGGACGCTGTGTGCCTAAGCTCGAATATGATTTTGTCAACTCGCCCGACCTGGCTCAGACCTTCGTGGCATGCTGTGCAGTGATGGGAGTGCCATTTAGGTTTACAGGACTCCAGACCCTCAAGATCAAGGAGACAGACCGCATAGAAGCACTCAAAAGCGAGATGCGAAAACTCGGCTATGTGATACATGATTTCAAAGGCTGCGAACTCTCTTGGGATGGTGAGCGTTGCGCTCCAGACCATTCCTTGGGCATCGACACATACGAGGATCACCGCATGGCATTGGCATTTGCTCCTTTGGCTTTCCGCATAGACGGTCTGAAGATCAATAATCCGCATGTGGTGACCAAGTCGTTTCCCCATTACTGGGAGCAACTGACCAAGATGGGATTTGTCATTGAAGAGATAAAATAGGCTCTGCAACTGCTTAGTATCAGAAATTTATTAATCCCTCATCAATAATCATTAATCAATAATCAATAATCAATAGTATTATGTTCTTGGTTTGCATAGGCTTGATAGTGGCGCTGATAGTGATATTTCTGATTGGTCGCCGTTTTGTGACCTTAGACAAGGTTATAATGCCAAAGAAAGACTGCGGTACCTGCGATGGCAACAATGAGCGCTGCATGAACGACTGCATGCTTGAGGCCTCGGTTAAAGACATTGAATATTATGACGACGAGGAGCTCGACCGTTATCGTGGCCGTCAATCGTCATCCTATAGTGACGATGAGGCTGAGGAGTTTCGCGAGGTGATGATAACCATGCGCGAGGAAGAAGTAGCGGGATGGCAGCGCAGTCTTACCCTTCGCGGAGTGAGTGTGCCCGACCAGATTAAGGATGAGATGATGATAATAATTGGAGGAATGTGACGTGGAGATCTTCGGATATACCTTCTTTCAGAATGCCCTGTTAGGGTGCCTATTGGCCAGCGTGCTATGCGCTTTTGTAGGCACGTATATAGTGACTCGTCGACTGGTGTTTATAAGCGGCGGCATCACCCATGCCTCCTTTGGTGGCATAGGTCTCGGCATCTATTATGGTATCAATCCCATTTTGTCGGCACTTGTGTTTGCCGTGGCGAGTGCCTTTGGCGTGCAGTGGATGACCACCAACGGCAAGGTGAGGGAAGATTCTGCCATAGCCATGTTTTGGACCCTCGGCATGAGCATAGGTATCATCTTCAGTTTTCTTACTCCCGGCGTGGTCACGGATATATCCTCGTATATCTTTGGCAATGTGCTCACCATCACCAGCATGGATATAGGATTGCTGGCGGTGCTGACCATCATCACGGCACTACTCTTCATATTCTTTGGACGCACCATAATGCTTGTGGCCTTTGATGCCGAATATGCACGTTCACTCCATGTGCCCGTGAAAGCCATAGAGTATGTGATGATGATGATGATAGCCATGACCGTGGTGTCTACACTGCGCATGGTAGGCATAGTGCTGGCTATCAGCATGCTAACCATACCGCAGATGACTGCCAATGCGATAACCCGCAATTTCCGCATGATGATACCCCTGAGCGCCATTTTTGCACTGATATACAGCATCACGGGTCTAATAGCCAGTTATTGGCTCAATGTGCCTTCGGGGGCATGCATAATCTTTGTCTCCATATTATTTTATGGGGTAGTAAAGGCAATAAAACATGCAATTGATGGTTTTAAATATATACAGTTAGATAACCAGTAATATCAAAATAAAGTAATAAGCGACAACAAGCATAACGCAAGGACATGCAGCAAGAACAAGACAGCAGGCATACATGGCGCAGGGTGCGCATGATGGTGGCAATGGTATCGGTGATAGGTATTGCCGCATTGATGCTTGTGTCATGCTCATCGCAGAAAAACACGGCACGCAGTAGGTGGTGGCATGCCTTCAATGCTCGATATAACACTTATTACAATGGTAGCCAGGCATTTATAGAAGGCTCTCAGGAGCGCGAAAAGAACCCTAATGATAATTTCACGGAGATGCTGCCTCTATATACCGTGGCCAACAAGAAGGGCAAGGACACGGGCAAGTCAAATTTCGACAAGGCAATAGAGAAATCTCAGAAAGCAATCAAACAGCATACCATAAAGCGCCGCCCCGAGTGGAACAAGAGTCGCCGCAAGACTGCCAAGGATATAGAATGGCTCAACCGCCGTGAGTATAACCCCTTTCTGTGGAAGGCATGGTTGCTGATGGGAAAGTCCCAATTCCAGAAAGGCAATTTCGAGGAGGCTGCAGCCACCTTCTCATACATGTCGCGTCTGTATGCCACCCAACCATCCATCAATGGCATTTCGAGGGCATGGTTGGCAAAAAGTTATGTAGAGCTCGACTGGCTCTATGATGCCGAGGATGTGATAAACAAGATGAAACGCGACTCTATGCACTATAATGCCGTGGCCGACTGGGATTATGCTTATGCCGACTATTACCTGCGCAACCATCAATATAAAGAGGCTGTAGACTATATGAAAAAGGTGGTAAAGCACGAGAAACGCCGCAAGCAGAAAGCACGTGAGTGGTTTATCCTTGGCCAACTATATACCCAACTCGGAAATAATGATGAGGCTTACAAGGCATACCGCAAGGTGATAAGGCTCAATCCCCCATATCAGGTGGAATTCAATGCGCGCATATCACAGACAGAGGTGATGGCCAAGGGAAACGCTAAGGGTATGATAAGGAAACTGAAACGAATGGCTTCATCCGACAAAAACAGCGATTATCTCGACCAGGTGTATTATGCCCTCGGCAATATATACCTGATGCAAAATGATACCACCAATGCCATTGCAGCATACGAGAAAGGCAATGCCAAGGCCACACGAAGCGGAATAGAAAAGGGAGTGCTGCTGTTGAAACTCGGCGACCTCTATTGGCAAATGGAGAAATATAGCGATGCAAAGCGCTGCTATGGCGAGGCCATCGGACTGCTCGATAAAGACCGTAAGGATTATGAGCAGTTGGCCAAGAGATCCAAAGACCTCGATGAACTCGTGCCTTTCACCGAAGCCATTCATCTGCAAGACTCTCTGCTCGCCCTCTCGGTGATGCCCGAGAAAGAGCGCAATGCAGCCATAGACAGGGTGATAGATGCTCTCAAGAAGAAAGAGAAAGAGGAGCGCAGGGCACAGCAGGAGGCTGAGGCCGAGAGACAACAGTCGCAGAATGGTGGAAACAGAAATGCTGCACGCCCCAATGCCACCGCCCCTGCCGCCAACAACAAAACAAATGCTACATGGTATTTCTATAACCCCATGGCAGTGAGCCAGGGCAAGACCGAGTTTCAACGCTTGTGGGGCAAGAGAGAGAATGTGGATAACTGGCAGCGTATAAACAAAACAGTGGTAAACCTCGGCAATGACACCGGCGGCAACGATGCAGGAGGCGAGAAGGCAGAACCAGATAGCATAGCAGCAGATGGTGGTGCTGCTGTGGCCGACGCTGACACCACAGCCACTGATACCACTGCTCTCGACCCCCACAAGAGAGAGTATTATCTTGCGCAGATACCATTCACCGACGAGCAGAAAAAGGCATGCCATGACATCATATCCGACGGACTCTTCAATTCGGGTGTGATATTCAAAGATAAACTCGAAAACCTACCACTGAGCGATAAGCAATTCAGCAGACTGCTTGCCGACTATCCGGAATTTGAAAAAACCGATGAGGCACTATATCATCTCTTCCTGCTATATAGCCTCAGGGGCGACAAGGAAAGGGCCCAATTATTTGTAGACAAACTGGCTGCCAACTATCCCGAGAGCCAGTGGACCACACTGCTCTGCAATCCTTATTATGAAGAGAACGCACGCTTCGGCACCCATATCGAAGACTCCCTTTATGCCGCCACCTATAACGCATTCAAGGAGCATGACTATGCTGTGGTGGCCGCCAATGCCGCTGTTTCGGAGCAACGCTTCCCCTTGGGTGAGCATAGAGACAAGTTTCTCTTTGTCCATGGACTGTGCAAACTCAACGAGGGCGATGGCGCCGCATGTATAGAGAACATGAAAGCCGTGGTAGAGAAATATCCTCAGAGCGAGGTGGCCGAGATGGCGGGCATGATAGTAAAGGGTGTGCAGACAGGTCGCACCCTCCATGGCGGCACCTTCGATCTCGATGATGTATGGTCGAGGCGAGGAGTGGCACTCATGGACACCGACTCTCTGCAGCAAGACACACTCAGCGATGAGCGAAACGCCAATTTCCTGTTTATACTGGCATTCAGAACAGACTCCATAGACTCCAACCAATTGCTCTTTGAACTGGCACGTTATAATTTCACCAATTTCCTCGTGAGAAACTTCGAGATTACCACCGACCAGGACAACGGCATCAGCAGGATGATGGTGAGTGGATTTCTCAATTATGATGAGGCTTTGCAGTATGCACGACAACTATATGCAGACAGCGATATGTCTGACAAACTCAGAGGACTACGACGTCTGATAATAAGCGAAACCAACCTCAAACTCCTGGGATTAACCATCAGTTACCAGGAGTATCAGGAATTCTTCGATAAGGTGTTTGCTCCTATGCAGGTGACCACAGATCAATTGCTCGACAACCCCGAAACCATACAACAACCTGATGAGGAGGACGAAGGAGACAAGCAGGAGGAGAGCGAAAGTCCTGATGACGATCTCTTTAACAATAATGTCAATGGCAACACCAATACTGGCGGCTATGATTTCGATGAAGATTTCTATAGATAACAATACAATGATTGTCATGGCATATCATTGAAAATATTATTATGAGAATTAAAGACAGATGACAAACGGATTGCTATTGTGGGTAGACGACGAGATAGAACTGCTCAAGGCCCACGTCTTGTTTCTTGAAAAGAAAGGCTACGAGGTGGTCACGGTGAGCAATGGCAGCGATGCCATTGAGGAGTTCCGCAACAGAAATTTCGACCTTGTATTGCTCGATGAGATGATGCCCGGACTCACGGGACTTGAGACATTGCAGCAACTCAAGGAGATATCTCCCGATGTGCCCGTGGTGATGGTAACCAAGAGCGAAGAGGAAAACATCATGGACCAGGCCATAGGGTCCCAGATTGCCGACTATCTTATCAAACCCGTAAATCCCAATCAGATCTTGCTGAGCCTTAAGAAGAATATCCACCGCAGAGAGATAGTGACCGAGGTGGCTCAGACGGGTTATCAGCAAGACTTCAGACAGATAGCCATGCAGATAGAAGACTGTCAAACATGGAACGACTGGGTTGAACTCTATCGCCGTTTGGTAAGGTGGGAACTGGAACTCACTGGCATGGGCAGCAATATGGCCGAGATGCTGCAGATGCAGAAGGATGATGCCAACAATGCCTTTGCACGATATATAAAGAAGAACTATGTGCAATGGGTGGAGGGACTATCGCCGACATGCAATAAGGAGCATCCAGTGATGAGTCCCGAGGTGATGAAAACATCTGTGTTTCCACTGCTCTCAAAGGGAGAGAAGGTATTCCTCATAGTATTTGACAATTTCCGTTATGACCAGTGGAGGATGGTGGCCCGCGAACTGGGCAACATGTTTGATATAGATGAACAACTCTATTGCAGCATTCTGCCCACAGCCACACAGTATGCCCGCAATGCCATCTTCAGCGGACTCATGCCCAACAAGATTGCTGAGATGTTTCCAGACCTGTGGGTCGACGAGGATGATGAGCAGGGCAAGAACCTCAATGAGGGTCCACTTATCGGTACTCAGTTGGAGCGCTACCGTCGCCATAACAGTTACTCATATAACAAGATTAACGACCAAAATGCCGCAGAGAAACTCATGCAGCAGTTGCATAACATTAGCCAAAACGACCTAAATGTGGTGGTGTTTAATTTTATAGACATGCTCAGTCATGCACGCACAGAGTCGAAGATGGTGAGGGAGTTGGCCAACAGCGAACCAGCATACCGTGGCATCACCCACAGTTGGTTCTGCCATTCTGTGGTCATAGATCTCTTTAGGGCTTTATCGCAGATAGACTGCACCGTGGTGGTAACCACCGACCATGGCAGCATCAGGGTGCGCAAACCTGTAAAGATTATTGGCGACCGCAACACCAATACCAATCTGAGATATAAGTTGGGCAAGAGCCTTGCCTACGACAATAAGGAGGTGATGGTGATCAAGGACCCTTCAAAGGTGTTGCTCCCTGCCCCCAACCTCAGCACCAGTTATGTCTTTGCCACTGGCGACAGCTTCTTTGCCTATCCCAACAACTATAACTATTATGTGTCATACTACCGTGACACCTTCCAGCATGGGGGCATCTCAATGGAAGAGATGATAGTGCCCTTGATAACTATGCGGGGAAAGAAGAGAGGTTAACAAAAATTCCAGCCTTTTTCCTTGGCGGTTATTCATAAAATTGCTAATTTTGCACATTATGGAGATACGTATTAACAGTTTGGCGGAGATTAATGAGGCTGCCAAGACATTTGTAGAGAATATGGGCGACGCCACCGTGTTTGCATTCTATGGCAAGATGGGGGCGGGCAAGACCACATTCATCAAGGCAATATGCGAACAACTGGGAGTGGAGGATGTGATCACTTCTCCCACGTTTGCAATAGTAAACGAATATCGATCGGCCACCACCGACGAACTCATCTATCACTTCGATTTCTATCGCATCAAGAAACTCGAAGAGGTTTATGACATGGGCTATGAGGACTATTTCGACAGCGGGGCCCTGTGCTTCCTGGAGTGGCCCGAACTGATAGAAGAACTGCTGCCTGGCGATGTGGCTAAGGTTACCATCGCCGAAACAGAGGATGGCGCACGCACAGTATCATTCTAACAGTTCTTCAGTATATGTGGCAAACAAAGATATTGCATATCCCAAAATACTGAATATAAAACAAATTCAGGAGCTAAGGACTATAACCTTAACTCCTGAATCTCATTATTAGATTAGAGCCATGAACTTGCTATTAGAGCAGTGCCATGAATTTCTCTTCAATCTTTGACTTAGATGCTGCTCCCACGAGTTTGTCTACCACTTCTCCATTTTTGAAGAAGAGGATGGTAGGTATATTACGTATGCCATAGGTGGCAGCGATATCGTCGTTTTCTTCAACATCGCATTTTCCTACGGTCAACTTGCCGTCATACTCCTTGGCAAGTTCCTCGATGATTGGGGCAATCATACGGCATGGTCCGCACCATGTAGCCCAGAAATCCACTACCAATGGCAGGCTGCCATTCTTCAACTCCTCGAAATTAGCTGTTGTGATTGTTACTTCCATTGTTTTTTGTTTTTTAGTTGTTAATTGTATTTATGAAATTGTTGTTTTGTATCGATAGTATTTTTTGTATCAATATTATTGTTGTGTGCAATCAATGATGCAAGTTTTATTCAAATATCAATAAGTCCCCTATATATAAATAAGGTGTGACTCTGTCAGTTGATGCGATAGTCTGAGAAGGGAGAACTTTCAAGAAAAGCGATTAGTTCGCGTCTCACGTCCACTGCATATTTTGTGCTATACATGAGCACCTGACTCTTGTTGCTTGGGTCGCGTAGTTGGAAATAGAGTTTTGTCTTTCCAGGATTTGCGATCACAATCTGGTTTAGTTCCTGCAGCATCTGCGAGTCAAAACCCTCTGTATCCAGTGATATAGTAATCTTTGTTATTGCTCTATCCTTGATGCTCTGCAAGTATTCGATGTTGCTGATTTTGAGGTCATACAAATTGCTGTCTCTGTATCTGGGCTGGCATTTGGCAGTAATATAAACCGAGCATCCTTCTGTAAACATTCCGTTCCATCGTCCCCATTCCTCGCCGAAGAGAGCAATTTCGCCGCTACCCTCGAAATCTTCCACGGTCACAAATCCGCAGGGTTTACCCGTTTTAGTGAATTTTGATTTCACACCTGTCACAATGCCCCCTATGGTCACATCGCTCTTTTCTGCCAATGCAGAGATATCGGCCAGTTCCTGACATTTAGTGTTGCAGAGAGCCTCGAGCACTATCTTATACTCATCGAGAGGATGAGCAGAGAGGTAAATGCCCACGAGTTCGCGCTCTTTATTGAGTCTTTCAATGTCGCTCCATCTCTCTCCCACGCATATCTGTGGAGTAGTTATTTCTATGGCATTGTCACCTCCGAACAGCGAGTTTCGCATCTGCTGCTGCTCCATCTGATAAGTCTGTCCATATCTCACCAATTGGTCGATAAAAACCTCTCCTTTGCTGTTGGTGGCAAAGAAATCCTCTCGTTTCATCTTGCCGAAACTATCGAATCCCCCGCTGAGCACCAGCGATTCCACACATTTTCTGTTCACATTGCTGAGGTTTATTCTCTGTATGAAATCGAAGATATCCTTATAAGGTCCGTTTTTTTCACGCTCAGAGATGATGCTGTCAGCAGCAGCCGATCCCACGCCCTTGATAGCACTGATGCCGAAGCGAATCTCCCCTTTGTGGTTGGCACTGAATTTCTGGTAACTCTCGTTCACGTCTGGTCCGAGGGTTGAAATCCCCATCACCTTACATTCATCCATGAGTTTGGTTATTTCATTGATATTTTCAAGGTTTCGGCTCATCACGGCAGCCATATATTCAGCAGGGTGGTGAGCTTTGAGGTATGCTGTCTGGTAAGCCACCCATGAATAGCATGTAGCATGACTTTTGTTGAATGCATAGGATGCGAATTTCTCCCAGTCACCCCATATTTTCTCAAGCACAGCAGGGTCGTGCCCATTTTTCTTGCCTCCATCTATGAACTTAGGCTTCATGGCGTCTACGATGGCCTTTTTCTTTTTTCCCATAGCCTTTCGCAGGGCATCGCTCTCTCCTCGTGTGAAGTCGGCGAGTTGCCTTGACAGCAGCATGACCTGCTCTTGATAAACGGTGATGCCGTATGTATCCTTAAGATATTTCTCCATGCATGGAATATCATATTTGATTTCTTCCCTACCGTTTTTTCTTGCGATAAACGAGGGAATATAATCCATTGGTCCCGGTCTGTATAGTGCGTTCATGGCTATGATATCCTCAAACACTGTAGGTTGCAGTTCTCTCAGATATTTCTGCATGCCAGGCGATTCAAACTGGAAAGTGCCGATGGTACGTCCCTCAGCATATAGTTTGTATGTTGCAGGGTCGTCGATGGGAATGGTGTCGAGGTCAATGACCTTGCCAGTGGTGAGTCGAATGTTCTCCACCGCCTCTTTGAGAATGGATAGAGTTTTGAGTCCGAGGAAGTCCATTTTGATGAGTCCTGTAGACTCGATCACGTGTCCGTCGTATTGTGTACAGTGCAATTTATGTCCTGGGTCCGACTTATCTTCTGCCACCGATACCGGCACCCAGTTGCTGATGGGGTCTCGGCAGATGATGAATCCGCAGGCATGAATACCTGTTCCCCTTACGGTGCCCTCAAGCATTTTTGCATACCTCATGGTGTTGTGCAGTTTTGGGTCGGCGCTTGCCTCAGCCTCACGCAGTTCAGGTATACATTCTATAGCATTCTTGAGGTTCATTTTCTTGCCTTCGGGCAGTTTGTCTGGTATCATCTTGCATAGTCTGTTTGAAATATCCAGCGGCAGTTTTTCCACTCTGGCCACGTCTTTGATAGAGTTTTTAGTGGCCATGGTACCGTATGTGATGATATGCGCGCAGTTTTCGTGCCCGTATTTGTTTTCGACCCATTCGAGCACCCTTCCTCGTCCGTCATCATCGAAGTCAGTATCGATATCAGGCAGTGATATACGGTCAGGATTGAGGAAACGCTCAAACAGCAGGTCATATTTGATAGGGTCAATTTTTGTGATGCCGAGGCAGTAAGCCACCACCGAACCAGCAGCCGATCCACGTCCTGGTCCAACCATCACTCCCAGTTGGTCTCGTGCTGAGTTGATGAAATCCTGCACTATGAGGAAGTAGCCTGGAAATCCCATAGTTTTCATGATATGCAATTCAAACCTTATTCTGTCGTCCACCTCTTTAGACAGTGGCATGTCATAGAGTTTGCTTGCACCCTCGTATGCGAGTTTAGCCAGATAGTCAGCTTCAAATTTTATTCTATATAGTTTGTCTATTCCTCCCAGTTTTTTTATTTTCTTCTCTCCCTCCTCACGTGGCATTGGGTTTTCTCCGTTTTCATCGCTTGTAAACTCGTTGAAGAGTTGCTCGGGAGTAAATCTCTCTCTCCATTGCTCCTCGGTACCGAAATCCTCGGGTATGGGGAAGAAGGGCATGATGGGAGCATGCTCTATATCGTATGTCTCGACCTTATCCAAAATCTCGCATGTGTTTGCAAGAGCTTCTGGCAGGTCTGCAAACACCTCGTTCATCTCCTCTCGTGTTTTAAACCATTCCTGCTTTGAATAGAGCATTCGTGAAGGGTCGTCGAGGTCTTTGCCTGTAGAGAGGCATAGCAGGTGGTCGTGAGCTTCTGCGTTTTCTTCGTCCACGAAATGAGCATCATTTGTGCACACCATCTTTACCCCATATTCTTTAGCCAGATCAATTATCACCCTGTTGGCTTTCTGTTGCAGTGGAAAAGTCTCTCTGTTAGCTCTGATGCTTGGGTCTTTCACCTCGTGTCGTTGCAGTTCAAGATAATAATCCTGTCCAAACACGCGTTTATACCATTGTATGGCCTCTCGTGCACCATCGATATCGTCTTTAAGGATTTTTGCGGGCACCTCTCCGGCAATGCATGCAGAGCAGATGATTAGTCCCTCGTGATATTTCTCCAGTTGTGTTCTATCTGTGCGTGGTCGCATATAGAATCCGTCTATCCATGAGTCAGATACCAGTTTGATAAGATTTTTGTAGCCTTTATAGTTTTTTGCCAGCACGATGAGATGATATCCGCTTTTGTCTCCATTCTCTGCCACTTTATCCTGCATACGGTGTCGAGCCACATACATTTCGCATCCGAGAATGGGTTTGAAAGGTTCCTTTCCCTCTTTGGCCCTTTTTCCGTTGACCCCATTGCAATAGTCAAAAAACTCTTTTATACCAAACATGTCGCCATGGTCTGTGATGGCCATGCCTCTCATGCCATTGCCTATTGCCTTGTCCACGAGTTTCTGTATGCTCGATTGTCCATCGAGTATTGAATAGTACGTATGCACGTGTAAATGAACAAAATCCTGCATCTTATCGCTGTTATCTTTGAAATTTAGGTGTAAAGTTAGTGCTAAAAGTTGAGATTACCAAAAGAATAGTCGAAAAGTTTGTGTGATATGCAAAAAAAGTGTATCTTTGCAGTGAGAATAAAACAATCAGATAATTACCCATGGGAGAAAGAATACGAAAGCTTAAGAAAATAAGGATACATAGAGAGGGCAACGACACACTCATTTTGAGTTTGCTTCTTCTTGTTGCCGTGGCTGCATTGTTATGGATATCATTCGAGTCGAAGATTCCTTTTTGGTCCTTCCTCGGAGTGTTTGGCATAGCATGGCTCATAGTGCTCAATTTCTATCGTTGTCCCATTCGCTATTTCGGTGCCGATACCGATGGTTTGGTGGTAGCTCCTGCGGATGGTCGTGTGGTAGTGATAGAAGAGGTTGAGGAGAACGAGTATTTCCACGACAAGCGTCTCATGGTATCCATATTCATGAGTCTGTTTAATGTGCATGCCAACTGGTTTCCTGTTGACGGCAAGGTAAAGAGTGTGAGTCATCACGATGGCAATTTCCACAAGGCATGGTTGCCTAAGGCCAGCGAAGAAAACGAGCATGCCGATGTTCTCATCACCACTGCCGACGGCACCGACATTCTCTGCCGTCAGATTGCCGGCGCCATGGCTCGCCGCATTATCACCTACGCCAAAGTTGGCGAAGAGTGCTTTATTGACGAGCATCTCGGTTTTATCAAATTAGGTTCGAGGGTAGACGTCTATTTGCCTTTGGGCTCTGAGGTCTGTGTAGAGATGGGTCAGGCCACCACTGGCAACAAGACATTAATAGCAAAACTCAAGAAGAAGTGAAAACTATCTGCAAGCATATACCAAACACCATAACCTGCCTCAATCTCATGTCGGGAGCTGTGGCAGTGTCATACGCCTTTGAAGGTCTATTCGAGATGTCCTTTCTCTTTATAGTCATAGGTGCGGTATTTGATTTCTTTGACGGCATGAGTGCCCGTCTGCTCCATGTATCGTCGCCCATAGGCAAGGAACTTGACTCTTTGGCCGATGATATAACCTTCGGTTTGGCCCCTGCATCCATAGTTTACAACTATCTCTGCAATGCCAGTATGCCCCATTGCCTCCTGCCGGTGTCGTCGTTGCTGCCATATATAGCTTTCGTCATTGCAGCCTTTTCGGCTTTGAGGCTTGCCAAGTTCAATCTTGATGAGCGTCAGACCACGTCATTCATAGGATTGCCCACACCAGCCAACGCACTCTTTTGGGCATCTCTCATAGTGGGAGGAGGAGAGTGTCTCGAGCATAGTGGTGTAGGTGTATACATTGTGTTAGCCTTGGTCCTGCTTACCAGTTGGCTGCTTGTGTCAGAGTTGCCCATGTTTGCTCTTAAGTTTAAGTCATGGGGTTGGCGCGGCAATGAGATAAAATATATCTTTGTGATTACCTGCATTCCAATGTTGGCCTTTCTGGGTTATTTGGGTTTTGCAGTGGTCATGGCATGGTATGTGTTGCTCTCTGTGGTTGTAGCATCTCGCGGAGCGAGTCATGACTAATGTTGCCTGTAGCCCCTACATAATACACAGATACTAACCATCAGAACCAGCTAAAAATCTATATGTTTAAAGGAATCCTTATACTACTGTTTATTGGCCTTATCACCGTATTCGTTATTGTTATGGTGGTGCTCAGCCTTTTGCGCGGTGCTATCAATAAGGTGAAACAAATGTTAGGCATGCGCGAATATCCTGACGAAGATGAGTATTTTGGCAGTCGTTTTGGTCGCAAAAACCAGCAATATTATTACCATGGGGGTAGTGATAGTAATGGTGATGGTCAGGGCGGCAATGGTGGTAGTGATAGTGGCCAAGGCCCTGGTTATGGTGATAATAAAAGAAGAAGCGGTGCCGGCAACAATGTCGTGGACATGCGCGACAATGGTTCTCAGCACCGCAAGATATTTTCCAAGGATGAGGGTGAATATGTGAACTATGAGGAAGTAGACGAATAATTAGTTGTGCACGTAAGTGCCTATATCCTCTCCTTCCATCACCTTCTTCAGGTTTCCCACTATATCCATATTAAAAACGTATATTGGCAGGTTATTTTCTTTGCACATGGTAGTGGCTGTGAGGTCCATGACCTTGAGTCCTCGTGTATAGATTTCGTCGTATGTTATTTCAGAGAATTTGGTGGCTGTAGGGTCTTTCTCTGGGTCGGCGGTATAGATGCCGTCTACTCTTGTACCTTTGAGCATCACGTCTGCCTCTATCTCAATGCCTCTCAGCGACGAGCCTGTGTCGGTGGTGAAATAAGGGCTGCCAGTACCTGCTGAGAAGATGCACACATATCCTTGCTCCATGGCCTCTATGGCCTTCCATTTAGAGTAGAACTCGCCGATGGGTTCCATTCTTATGGCAGTCATCACCTTTGTTTTTACACCTATGGCCCCGAGAGCCGAACTCAAGGCCAGAGAGTTGATCACAGTGGCGCACATTCCCATCTGGTCTCCCTTTACACGGTCAAAGCCCTTGCTTGCTCCGCTCAGTCCTCTAAAGATATTACCACCTCCTATCACTATACCTATCTCTACCCCCATCTCGCTCACTTCCTTTATTTGTTGGGCATATTCATTCAGACGCATTGCGTCTATTCCGTAGTTTTGTGAACCCATCAGGCTCTCTCCGCTCAATTTGAGCAATATTCTTTTGTATTTTGCCATTGTTTAATATTGTTTGTTAAACTATTATGCCTGCAAACTTACAAAAAAATCGTCAAACAACCAAAATAATCCAATACCTTTATTACCAACTATAATAAATATATCACTTCCTTGAACCCATATTCGCGTATCTCGCCCTGTGTAGTTTGGAGTCTGAGATGTCCGCTGGGTGTCACATCATTCAGTTCAGCACTAATCACTCCCGTGCCATCCATATATTTATGTATGCCCTGTCTGCGATACAAACATTCGATATACCTATAGTGTATGCAGTCATAATCTCCTGAGTTTATTATATCCAACTGTCGAGCAAAGGCATCGATGAGTTGCTGTAGCAATGTCTCTCGGTCATAGTCACGTCCAGTAATCATTTTTATGGATATAGGGTTTGGAGCATCACTTCTGAAGATGGTTTGGTTTATATTGATGCCCGTGCCAATTATGCAACTATGGCATCTCATGCCTTTGATCACGCATTCCGTTAGTGTACCGCTCAATTTCTTGTCATGATAATATATGTCATTAGGCCATTTGATGGTAATAGGAGTATTATGGTTTGAAATGTCATTATGGCATTTTGCTGAGATCAAAAGATTATCCATTACCTCTTTGATGGCCAGAGCCTGTGCTTCGAGCATCACGAATTGCCTATTTGCGGGCAGGTTATTAGGGTATGCGAGGATGCTGTAGAGTATGTTTTTGCCCTCTTCGCTCTCCCATGAGTTATTGCCCTGTCCTCTGCCGTTGGTCTGATAATCAGCTGTTGCGATGGTCAGAGTTCCTTTTTCTCCGTTATAGTTGCGGAGCAAGTTATTTGTAGAGTTAGTATTATTTACTCTTATTATTACGTTATCATTCATTTAGCGTGCAAAATTACATTAAATAATTCTATTTAACCAATAATTTTTTGTATTTTTGCAATCATGGAAACAAGAAATGAAGAAAAGTCAGTAATAAGCAAAGATGACGAGCGCTTTATGTCTATGGCATTGGATGAAGCTCGTCTTGCCATGTCAGAAGGAGAGATACCCGTGGGTGCTGTGATGGTTTGTCGCGGTAGGGTAGTAGCCAGAGCCCACAATCAGACAGAGGCTCTCAATGATGTTACCGCCCATGCCGAGATGATAGCCATCACGAGTGCCGCCAATCTCATAGGTGGAAAATACCTTACCGACTGCACGTTGTATGTCACAGTGGAACCCTGTTCCATGTGTGCCTCGGCATTGGGTTGGGCTCATGTGTCGAGAGTAGTGTATGGAGCCAGTGATGAGAAGCGAGGTTATCGTAGGCTTGCTCCCGGTGTGCTTCATCCTAAGACCATCGTCAGTGCAGGTGTGCTGAGTGATGATTGTGCCGCTCTCATGAAAGAATTCTTCCGCGAGAGAAGATAGTGTTCTATCGCGGAAGAAAAGAGTTATTGGTGGGAGTTTATGGAACCCACCTTATCTTACATTTGCCGAGTCGGCGGTCAGTCCCACTGAGTTCAGTTCAGGCACTGTTGGTCCGCTCTCCAGTCTGAGTTCCAGTATCTTTTGGCCTATCTCCTTTCTCATCACTCCGAAGTCTTTGAGCAGGTCACCATTGTTGATTGTAGGAATAACCATACCAAACAATCCTATGGCAATGCTTTTTCCAGTTGGGAACTGCGCATTATAAATCACAGCTTCAGCGGAGAAAGTATGCTTTTCTACTTTCACTTTATTATATTTCTTTACAAAGTCCATTAAGACCCTGTCTACTTTGGTCGAGTTGCTCTCGTCGTCGAAGATCATGGTAGCATTTCTGAAAGCCTCGTCCAGTTTGTCTGCATTGTTGTTTTCTGTCAGACAGATGGCAATAGCCCTGTTTACTTTCTTTGTCATCGTTTCTTCCGAAGGGATAGTGAATGCAGCTATCAATAGAATGATTCCGATTACGGCCCCCACGATGATGAGTCGTCCGGCGCAACTATGAATCAATTGGTAGAAGAAACCTTCGTTTTGGTATTTGTCATTGTCTGTTAGCATAGTAATAATGGTTTTAGGGTTATTTGTTGTTTATAAGATTCATGAATTCCTGTCTTGTTTTAGCCTGGTTGAAAGCCCCTGAGAAATCGCTTGTGGTTGTAATAGAGTTTTGTTTTTCTACTCCTCTCATCTGCATACACATGTGTTTTGCTTCCACCACCACCATCACACCGAGAGGGTTTAGTGTTTCTTCTATACATTCTTTTATTTGCAGAGTCATGCGCTCCTGCACCTGTAGTCGGTGTGAGAAGATGTCCACCACTCTTGCTATCTTGCTCAGCCCAGTGATATATCCATTAGGTATATAAGCCACGTGCACCTTTCCGTAGAAAGGCAGCATGTGATGCTCGCAGAGAGAGAAGAAGTCAATATCCTTGACTATCACCATTTGGCTGTAGTCCTCTTTGAAGAGTGCGTCTGTCAGCACTTTTTTAGCATCCATGTCATAGCCCCTTGTGAGCACCTGCATAGCTTTAGCCACTCTCATGGGAGTTTTCTTTAGCCCCTCTCTTTCGGTGTCTTCTCCCAGCAGTTTGAGTATGTCCTTATAATGGTCTGCCAAGTGTTGCAGTTGGTCTTGGAAGTCTGTATCTGGAGTCATTTCGCAAATAAATATCTCTTGTTGTCTGTTTATATTAAATGTGAGATTATTGTCAGTATCTCACTGTGATTTTTCCTTTCACGATGAAAGCCTGGCTAAATCCCATGTCTCTTATTTCTGTGAGCATCTGGTGTGCCTCTTCGTAAGTTCTGTAGTTACCCACTCTGCAAATCCATCTGGGCGAATAGAAATGCACGTATACGGGTTCGTTAGGAAATCGTTTTTTTATGGTGTTGCTCACCTCATGCGCTTTTGTTCTGTCTGCTCGTGTGTTTCCCCCGGCAAAGGCCTGCACTCTATATCCCATCACTTTTCGTCCGTTGCCCATGACCTTTCGGTTGTTTCCCTCGTTCAAGTCATTATCATCTGGGTTTTGCTGTGGTGCGTTTTCAGTTGTTTTGTTGTCCTGCGGTTTTCCGTGTCCGCTGTTGTTGTCCTGCGGTTTACCGTGTCCGCTGTTGTTGTCCTGCGGTTTACCGTGTCCGCTGTTGTTGTTTTGCGTTTTGTTTGGTGCAGCAGTCTGATTGTTGTCAGCCTGTGGGTTGGCGCTATTACCGTTTACGAGTTTTTCTATCTCGCTGCTTTGTGTAATGGTTATTCGCGCCTGGTTATTCCCTACCTTTTGCAGTCGGGAGGTGAATGTCTGTGCCTCTGCCTGCAGGCAGAAGCACAGCATTATTGCCAATATGTTGGCTGATAGTTTCATATCATTCAGTGTGAGATTATTTCCATGCGTCGATGATACCCTTGAAGTCGGCCACTTTGAGTGAAGCACCACCGATGAGTCCACCGTCGATATCTGGTTTAGCAAACAGTTCAGGAGCGTTGCTTGCCTTGCAGCTTCCACCATAGAGGATGCTTGTTTGGTCAGCAATTTCCTCGCCATATTTCTCTGCTATGGTGCTACGTATGAAGGCATGAATTTCTTCTGCCTGTTCAGCGGTAGCAGTTTTTCCAGTACCTATAGCCCATATAGGTTCGTATGCGATGATGATATTTTTGAAATCGTCGGCGCTGAGGTTAAACACGCTTCCTTCGAGTTCAGCTTTTACCACTTCGTTTTGCTTGTTAGCTTCTCTCTCTTCGAGGCTTTCTCCTATGCAGAATATCACCTTTAGATTGTTTTTGAGAGCCAGCATCACTTTCTCCTTGAGTATTTCAGGAGTTTCGCCGTAATAGCCTCGGCGTTCAGAGTGTCCGAGAATTACATAGTCAGCTCCAGTGCTCTTTACCATCTCTGCCGATACCTCGCCGGTATATGCGCCCTTTTCTTTGTCGGCACAGTTTTCGGCTCCCAGTCCTATCACCTCTTTGTTGATTACTGCGTCGATGCTTGCCAAGTGGATGAATGGTGTGCAGATTACTACTGAACAGTTAGGTTTCTCGTTTGTGAGAGCATCGTTGAGCTCTTTAGCCAGAGCCACACCCTCTTGCAGGTTCAGGTTCATCTTCCAGTTTCCTGCTACAATTTTCTTTCTCATTTTCTTTTTATTTAACAGTTGATAAATTGAACTATTCATTTCTTTCTCTCTCACCCAGCGTGACCATGTCCATAGTCGGTCTGCGATGGTCAGCACACATAGTGGTAGCACAAACCATAGCATTATAGCTATCACCTTGTTAGCGGTGTTTGATTTGTTGTCGTTGTCATATTGAGTTATTTTCAGTGTAGCCATCAGTTCCTGTTTGTCAGGCATTGCGTTGTGGCTCCACTTCTGTATTATCACCCCGTTTTTGATGAGCATGAGTCCCGGATTGCTCCTGATCATGGTTTTCAGTGTTGTTTCGTCGGTGTTGTAGAATTCATATTCTGCCCCGGTCATCTCCTGCCATGTTTTGACCCCCTTCATACCACTTGCTGTAAGGCATATGAAGTCATGCCCATGTTCGGTTGCATATTCGCATATTTCGTTTATCACCTCATATTGCGAGTCGTTGGCCTGCTCCAGGTGTGGAGATATGAGCAAGAAAGTATATCCTTTCGAGCCAATTATTTTTTCTGTGATATCATCTCCGCTTGTCATGTCTACTATTGAGAAGTCGTGAATGGGCGGAACATATCCCTGCTGTGTCATCACCGTGCGACTATCTATGAAAGTCCATGTCGAGTCAGGGTAGTTGTTGAGATCAAACTCTCTTCTCTCTCCGTTTTTTTCGAGTATGAATACAGTTTCAAACTCTGGTTGCTTAGCCCCTTGAGGTATCTCCATACCCTTTCTGATATCGGCTCCGATGTGGTAAGGTCTGAAGTCGAAGAGAGGCAGCATATAGAGGCTATAAGTTATCATTGCAATGATGAAGATAGTTGAAAAGTTTATCACTATCCATCTGTTAGACCTTTTTACGAACTGCGCCATATCTATGGGCCATAGGCATGTTACTACGGCGCATGCCAGCAGGATAATATTTTTGCCGAAGCTCTGCCAGCCTGTCAGCACGATAGCATCGCCGAAGCACCCGCAGTCGCTCACGGGTTCTGCAATGGCGAGCCAGAGTGTTAGTGGCGTGAACAGCGCCATTACTGCCAGTGTCAGTTTAGATGTCAATCTTCGTCTGATGGCAAAGAGCATGCTGATGCCCAGCAGGAATTCCACTGCCGATGATGCCACTGATAGGGCGAGAGTCAGCATAGGCCAAGCATAGCTGCCCATCCCCCAAGCCTCCAAATAGTCGCCGATCTTATATTGTGTGCCCAGAGGGTCGATGGCTTTAACAAACCCCGACAGGATAAAGGTGATGGCTATCACCATCCTGCAGATGTTTACCAATATTATTCTCAGTCGGATCACAGTCCCTCCTCTGTCATTTTTATCACTCCAAACACGGCATAGTTGATGATGTCCATATAATTGGCGTCTATGCCTTCGCTCACCATGGTCTGTCCGCCCAGGTCTTCGATTTCTTTGATGCGCTGCAGTTTTGTTAGGATGAAGTCTGTATAGCTACTGATGCGCATTGAGCGCCAAGCCTCGTCATAGTCATGATTTTTTCGTTTCATCAGTTGCAGAGCCTCGTTGGCATGCTGGTCATATAGAGCCATGGCCTCTTCGTTAGTTATGTCTACTGTGTCGGCAAATCCCTTTTGCAGTTGTATCAGTCCCACGATACCATAGTTGATCAGAGCTATAAACTCTGGCATTATGCCTTCGTCCACCATCGCCTGTTTTTTTATTTCGAGGCTTCTGATCCTCTTAGCTTTGATAAACAGTTGGTCTGTGAGCGATGATGGTCGTAATATGCGCCATGAGGCTCCATAGTCGTGTAGTTTTTTTTCAAACAAGCTTTTGCATCGAGCCATAGCCTGTTCAAACTGCTTATTGGTATGTGTGGTGTCTGTAGCCATTGCGAGATAATTACCTTTTATTGTTTTTTGCAGTATAATTATTTTGCCGTATTATTTTTTCTGCATGCGGTGGATATATTTTATTTTGGCGCATTGGGTGTCGAAGGCCACCTTTAGGGAGTCCATTCTGGCCTTGGTGCGGTTAAACATTCTTAGTTCTTCCACGCTGGCGCACAGGTTGGCTCGGTCTTTGTCTACCTTCATTTTCTGGTAGTTATAGTCTTTGGTCACCTCTTGCAGCATGCTGTCTACGCGTGCCAGTTCGTCTTGAGCCTGACTGAGTGATATGCGCTGATGCAGTGTCAGGGCTTTCTTTCTCACCTCTACTGAGTTGGGAAACACTTTTCGCAGTGAGTCTATGGTGGCCAAGGCTTTGTCATAATGTCTATTATCATATAGTTGCGATGCCTCTTCAAGCAGCGCCTGAGCTTGCTTGTGTGAGTCGTTGCCGCATGCCACGGTCATCATTATTGATATTATCGCCATCATGGCAATGATATAATTTTTCATATCTCTACTCTTGTAGCGTTCTTTTATCCTGCAAAGATACTAATAATTTTCTATATATACTAATGATTGAGTATAAAGTTTAAATTTTTAACACTAAAAGGGCAAGACCAGGGTGATTGATTACTGATTACTGATTACAGATTATTGATTACTGATTATTGACTAAAGTTTCCCACCCTATTTGATGGTCTAATTTTGTATAAATTAGTTTTATTTAACTATTAAAATAACATTAATAGTCATATCAGGACACCTTCAAAGGGTGGGAAACTTTAGGAAATTTATATTTCAATCGCACTGCCGCTGTAGCTGACTGCCTTGGCAGGAGAAGCTACGCCATTCTTGATGATCACGACATTGAACTTGCGCGATGTGAGCATTCCGTCGTATGAGCCTTTGCGCTCGCCGATGGTGAGCTTCTGTGCCTTGTCGTCCCACTTGAATCCGATAGTGGTGAATGCGCCCTTCTCGTAGTTGTAGTTGTCGAATTCGTCTTCATAGAGCGTGAACTCGCCATCTGCACCTGCATAGACGCGGATCTCAAGATTGTCCCATTTCTTCTCGGTGGTGTATTGCACATCAGGACCGATAGGCACGATGCTGCCAGCCTTGACATAGAGAGGGATGGTGCTGAGGTGTGTAGGGATGGTGATGGTCTTGCCACCGGCAATCAGCTCATTGCTCCAGAAGTCATACCACTTTGCGCCCTTTGGCAGATAGACCGTTGCTGACTTTTCGGCTGTGAAGTCGGTGTTGAGATAGTTGGCCTTTTCCTTGTCGTCGGTGTTGCTGTGATCCCAGCCACTCATAGCATCTACCTTGATCACCTTCTCGGTAGTATATTGTGCCTCAAGGATAGGAGCAGTGAGGAGAGCAGGACCGAACATGTATTCGTCACCAATCTCATACACATTCTTGTCATTAGGGAAATCCATCATCAATGCACGCATGAAAGTGCCGTTGTTGGCTGAAACCTCGTGAGCGAGCGAATAGATGTATGGAATGAGCTTATAGCGGAAACGAACAGCTTCGACGAGTGCGTCATAGACTGGCTCGCCTTCCTTGCCGTAGTAGAAGAACTCGCGAGGGAAGCTCTCACCGTGCGAACGCATCATCGGGAGGAAGATACCCTGCTGGAGCCAGCGCACATATAGTTCGCGGTAGAGAGGATTGTTCATGCCGCAGTTCTCGCCTGTGCGTGGACCATAGGCACTTGCAAAGAAACCTCCAAGATCGTGGTTGTAGTTCGGATTGCCAGTGAGAGAGAAGTTGAGACCTGCAGAAACCTGTTTGCGGAGAGTGCTCCATGATGAGCCCGTATCACCGCTCCACACATTGGCACCTGTGCGCTGCTGACCGGCAAACACCGAGCGAGTCAGGATGAACACTCGCTTCTTGTCAGAATAATTGCGGTGGTTCTTATACACACCTTCCACACCCAAGAGAGGATAGGCATTGCGCACCTTGCGAAACGAGCCCATGGCAGTCGGAATCTCATAGTCAGAATCTTTGATGTCGAGATGGTCAGGTTCGGTCGAATCCATCCACCAACCATCGATACCAGCATCTGCAAGACGAGTGAGGTGACGCCAGTAGATGTCGCGTGCCTCGGCATTATACACGTCGTATGGTTTCACGCCCGAAGGATATTCCTTGACAGGAGGCCAGATGTGTGAAATGCCGCTCTGTGGCCATGTGCCGATGTTGAGCAACATACCCTTTGATTCCATCTCGCGATACTGCTTTGTCATTGGGCCAAACGAACTCCATATCGAGATCATGATCTTCGAGCCACCATCGTGCACTTCCTTGATCATGTCTTTATAGTTGGCAAACGATTCGGCAATAAACTCCATCGCATTCCATGTGTAGTTGCTGCCCCAGTACTGCCAGTCCTGAATCATCACATCTACAGGAATCTTGAGCGCACGATACTTGCGCAACACTTCAAGAAGTTCGTCGGTGCTCTTGTAGCGTTCGCGGCTCTGCATGAAGCCGTATGCCCAGAGTGGAGCCATTGGCACCTCGCCAGTGAGTTTGCGTATCTGAGCGATAGTGCCGTCAGGATTACCTCCATAGATCATATAGTAGTCGGTGAGGTCGCCCACTTCCGACTTGAACTCCATGCCGTTGGCATCGTCAGTAAAGTCGGTAGGAGAGTAGTTGTCCCAGAAGAGAGCATAACCCTTGGCAGAATGTATGATGTTGACATAGTCGTCGCAATTGCCCTGCACCATGTGGTAGTGCGAGTTGCGTCGGTTCATCTTGCCGTCCTGATAGATGCCTATGCCATAGATAGGCTCGTCCTTGTCGAGCGTGAAGCTCTGACCAACGATATAAGCACCCTTGTCGGCACCCGAAGTGCGTTCCTCAAACGAAACTTCTTTCTCCTTGAGCAGGTTCTTGCCCGCAGCCGAGAAGCGAACAGCACCGGTCTTGAGATCAACGACAGCTGTCACAGTGCCTGTCGAAACTGTCGCCCTCGATTTGCCGGTGACTGTAATCTTCGGAGTGACCGATGGTTCGGCAATGACCGATACACTCTTCTTCTCAGGCATTGCTGCCCCAGGGTACTTGACAACGCGGATGATGTTTGGTGAATAGGCGATGACCTGACCTCTCACACCATTCTTTGCCTCAAACTCCACTCCATTGCAGAGCGAGCCGCCGAAGTGAGTAGGTTCTGCTTTCTGTGCGAATACCGCACAAGCTGATATATAAAGGATTGCGGTAAGTATTAATTTCTTCATAATAGATTTAAAATAAGTGAGTTAGCGGGACAATACCCTTCTTTACGCAACAAAGATAAATAATTTATTTATAATATGCAACATTTTGACCACAATAATACAGAAAAGACAAATAGATACAAACAAGCACCAGTCATCTTCTGACAAGTGCCTGTTTTCATATCCCAACCCCAAACCCTGAAGGGAAGTATAACGAGACCCATGCCAACAAGATGTATTCGGGTGCCATAGCATCTAATCATGGAGTTAAACACATTGCATCGGCATTCTATCTGGCAAAGCAGGCAGGTGTAAACATAGACGAGGTAAGACTAAAAAGAGCAGAAGACAGACAAAAGCAAAGAGAGAAATGTTCAAATGTTCAAATATTCACTGGGGCCACTTTTCCACACGTATGTACGCGCGTTCATTATTATATAAGGGAAAATACTGTCAATGATGCAACTAATACCGACAATACCAATATTGACTGCGACGACGAGGCTTTTGAAAACATGCCCGACGATGGAGAGGAGCCAGTATCTGACATAACCGAACCTTATAACCCACTGCCTCTACTCTTCGACGACTACCAATGGCCCAAACCCTTAGATGAGATTCTGACCTTTGCCGAAACGAAGCATCAGCAAAGGCTGAGGTAGAGGCTCCCAAGTTGCCTGCCAACAAGATGTTTCTAATCTCTGGAGATAACAGTAGTACGGGTATTGTACAAAACGTGATAGACTCTGACGGTAGGGGCAGCAGTCATTCTTCGACAACTGTTTTGGGGATCTCATGACTCGATGCATAAAGGCTAATGAGAATATCATGGCGGCATCGTTAGCACGATTGGCTGTAAACATCATCAGAATGATGTCTGTAATCGCCGTGTTGCGTCGAATAGAGCAGTGTGGGTATCATTCAACCCCTCTGCCGATATCTCGGCAGAGAACAAAAGAGACGATATTATACCATCTCGCGAGGTAGGCATAACGAATGAAGACTTCGATGCCTGCCTGTCTATGGCTGAACCATTATATCTGCATGCCACTCATATAGGCTCATTTATAGATAGAGTAGAGGTAAATAACAGGAATGTTTCCGACCGTGAGCGATTGCTTAATAAGATGGATGATGAGTTTAGCAGAAGCCAATGGTTAGATATTGCTGAAGAGATGGGAGTACCATTGAATACTGCGGTTACATGGCTGAACAAATGGTAAAGTCTGGTGTGGTGGTAAAATGTGAAGAGCGTGGCACGTATATAAAATCCTCTTATATATAATATGTACGCGCACCTACGTGTGGAAAAGTTATGCCACTGAACATTTGAACATTTGAACATTTTTATCGTAATAAAACCCCAT
>SAMEA3663092__coassemble_82_pt1 | contig 36628 bp, 25 predicted proteins | sample SAMEA3663092__metabat2_high_PE_017 | metagenome-assembled genome bin SAMEA3663092 (sample SAMEA3663092) | pig gut metagenome | biome: pig gut; feature: pig-associated habitat; material: faeces | place: France | collected 2012 | reverse complement strand
TCAATATCTCATCCTCATAGAACTTGATAGTATCGCGTACGGACTTGATTTCACGTAGGTTGCATGCAGCAACTTTCCCCATACCATTCTTCAAACTTCTCCTTTGCGGTTTCCTTAGTGAGTTTCTTGTTGCGGAATATGGTTCTGAGGGAATTGACCAGGTTATATGCCTCTTCAAGCTTTGGATATAGCTCAAAGAGAATCTTCGCTCGCTTTTTTTGAACAATTGCATGAAGAAGCTTATACCTGGATGTACTTCGTACTACGCCAGGCATTCCGTAGCATCCATTGCTGCAGATGGACAATGGTTCTCGGCGCCTCTGTATTCCGACGGTAGGACTCCGAACATCTTCTTGAACTGGGTGGAGAAGTTGCGGGGGGTGGAGAAGCCGACACGGATGGAAACCTCGTTGATGGAGAGGTTCGGATTGACGGTGAGCAGTTGGGCAGCACGCTTCAGTCGAACATTGCGTATGAAGTCGGCGGGCGAAATGCCAAGCATGTTGCGCAGTTTGACATAGAGGCTTGTACGACTCAGGGCTACGTCTATGGCCAGTTGCTCCACGCCGTAGTCCTCGTCGGCGATATGCGCTTCGATTGCTTTCAGGAGTTTTGCAACTAATACTTCCTCCTCGGGGTTCAGACCAATCTTCTTCGGGTCAACGTTTGTGCTCGCGGCAAACTGGTGGCGGGCTTCTTCGCGCATCTCAAAGAGCTGGTTCACACGGCTGTCGTTTTCTCGCACCAAGGCCGCCTTCTTTCTTTTTAGATATAGTGTAAGGAGAAAAGCGACAAAAGCACAGAGCAAAAGAGTATACAAGGCTTTCGCCCACCAAGTCAACCAAAACGGGGGACGGATGGTTATTTGCACGGTCAGGGGTCCGCTCCACTCGCCACCTGTCGAGGCGGCCTGTGTCTCAAAGACATACTCCCCTGGCGGCAAGGCCTTGTAATCGGCTTCGGCAAGGCCGATGGTTCCATCGGCAGAGTGCCATTCATCTTCAAGGCCACGCAAGCGGTAGCGGTAGGTGGTGTGCGATGGATGGGCATAGTCGAGGGAAGAGAACCGAATGGTAAGATGGTTCTTGTTATATGGGAGTGTTAATCCTGCGCCCTGTACATAAATTTCATTGTGACCATTTACTTGCAGAAGAGTGAGCACGGGGACTTGCGGACGGGCTTGGTCGGTCAGCCATTCTGGGCGGAATACCGTTGCTGCCAAGCTGTGATGGACAAACACCAGACGCCCATCGTCAGTCAGACAGGCAGCACGTTCCATCATGGAAATAGCAGGAATACCATCGTCCTCTCCATAATTGACCACTGTAGGCGTTATCCTCGAAATGCCGCATGCCGTACCTGCCCAGATGTTTCCCTGGGCATCCATCACCAGACTGCGGATGCAGTTGTTGGCAAGTCCGGTGACACGCTCCGTTTCTTCCGTGTGGGCATTAAACAGTCCGTTCTGCGTTCCCACCCACAAGTTTCCCTTTGTGTCGCGCAACATGCAGTTGTACTTGTCGGAGTATTCGCCGATGATTTCTGAAGGTTTGAAAGCTGCCAGCGTGTCGGCTTTGGTGTCAAGCATACAGGCACCGTTCTGCGTATAGAGCACCACCCACGGTTCAGCCAGCGCACAGGCTCCTACTATGTTTCGATAGCCATTTAACTGAGGCAGACGCTCGTTGAGAGGGTCGAAGCGGTTTGCGTCAGGCAGGAAATAGCCTATCCTGTTGAGGCCACGCCTCTGCAACAACCGTCCGTCACCAAGCCTTACATTCAATTCTGCAGCCCCTCGGGCAATCCCTATCAAGGGGTCATCTTCAAGTATTTCCGCCATTTGCCGCCGAGGCGGTGTGTAGGAAATTCCGTTTCCCAGCGTCCCCGTCCATGTGCCGCCTTGCCAGTCAATGACTGTTTCTGGCGATGGCGAAAACTTTCCAAGCGAGCGTAGCCGCCCTTCTATGTCGTAGCGGAACGACCGTGTGCGCATGTCGAAAAGGTATATGCGGTAGAAGTCGCGCAGCCACAGCAGCGAGTTGCCCTGCCACTGATGGCCGTAGCCCGCCGAGTCGGCATAGTGCTCCAATTTATAGGCCTTCCGTCGGTCGCAGGACACAACGGTAAAACCCGCCCCATTGCTGATGCAGAACACACCCTCGCAGTTCACCAGCATCTGGTGGTTGGGCAGCGCGATAATCTGCCGCACCTCGCCCGTGGGCAGTCCGTCCTGAACGCCCCATTGCCGTATCTGTGCGTCCATTGTCGCCCAGCAAAGCACCATGCTTATTGTCAGCAGTATCTTTATTCTCATACCCATGACATCATTTTAACGCTACAAAAGTACAGCTTTTTATCGAGATAACTGCTTAGAACGTTCAGAAAGTGTGTCTGTAATGTACAAAAATGCTGTTAGTACGCCTGAAACAGCGGGATTGGGATAATAGAGACACGTGTATATGCGGTAAAATGAGTAATTTTGCAGCAGGAAAACAAAAAATTATACGTTATGAAGAGAATCAAGGCAATCGTTGGGCTGCTCCTGCTGATGGCGGGACAGGCTGTGGCACAGGAAGAGCATTTAGTGATGCACTTCGACTTTGAGAATGTGGATGGCAAGAACGTGACCGACCCTGTGTCGGGCATTACCGCCAAAGTGATGAATCAGGCCTCGGTCGTGGAGATGGGCAGTCGCAGGGTGCTCGACCTGGGCAACGGCACGGGCTACCTCGATATGACGAGGGGCGCGGGCGAGGTGGTGAGGAACCTGACGGACTTCACAGTCTCAGTATATTACCGCGTGGACAACAAGGCTTCGCTCTCGGGAGCGGGCTATTTCCTGTGGTGCTTCTCACAGTCGGCGGCCAACACGCAGACCAGTGCGCCCTATTCTGCCTATCGCCTGAATGCCCAGCGCATGGCCACCTCGACGGGCGGCTGGGGCAGCGAGGTTGGTATGGAAATGGGCAGCGAATCAGCGAAAGGCCGCTGGATGCACATGCTCTACCGTCAGAGCGGGCAGAAGGGCGAACTGTTTCTCGACGGTAAGCGCATGGCGCAGGCCACGAACATGCCGCTGCTGAAGAACGCGCTCACCGCCGTGCCCGCCTACAACTGGATAGGCCGTCCGCCATTCTCCGGCGACAGCTACCTGAAGCAGACGCTCGTCAGCGACTTCCGGCTCTACGACGCGGCTTTAAGCGATGCAGAGGTAGCCTCGCTGGCTGCCGTGACGGAGCAGTTGGAGGAAGATTACAAATATGGCATGCCGGGCGACTTCTCCACCCTGCAAGCCGCAGTCAGCGAGGCAAAGACATTCATTGCCGGAGCCGCTTCGGACTATGCACCCAATGCCATTGCTGAGTTGCAGGACGAAGTCGCCGTGGCTGAATATGAGATAGCATCGGCACGTGCCTCGCAGACGCTCATCGACGAGTATGTCAGCACGCTGAAATCGCTGCTCTCCGCAGCCAAAGCCACCAAGAACTATGCCCCCAAGCAGGTATTCTCCGTGACCGACGACCACGGCTTCGTACACCCCGGCGGCATCGTCTCGCAAGCTGACATCGACCGCGCCAAGCAGTTGCTGGCCAATGGCGACACGCGCATCCAGCGGGCATGGAATATTCTCTGTGCAAATGAATACTCAAACGCCAACATCGCCACATGGCCTACGGAGACTGTGATCCGCGGCGGTTCATCGGGCCAGAACTACATGAACTGTGCCCGTGGTGCTGCGATGGCCTTCCAGAACGCCCTGCGCTGGAAGATTGGCGGCACACGGGCGAATGCCGATGCAGCCGTGCGCATACTTATGCAGTGGGCCCGCCAGTGCAAGGGACTTGGCGGCGACACCAACATTTCCCTCGCCGCAGGCATCTATGGCCATGAGTTTGCCAACGCAGCCGAGCTGATGCGCGACTACGACGGTTGGAGCCGCCAAGAATTTGATGAGTTCAAGCAATGGATAATCCGCGTATTCTATAATCCCTCCATCGACTTCCTGCGCCGTCGCCACGACACGTGGCTCAACGCACGCAATGCGTCGCTCGGCGAGCGTCCCGGCCACTACTGGTCAAACTGGGGTCTGTGCAATGCGCTGTGTGTGATGTCCATCGGCATCCTGTGTGACGACGTACACATGTACAACCAAGGTGTCAGCTTCTATAAATACGACCACGTAGGCACCTACAAAGACCGCACGAACTACTCCGTCATTCTAAACGACGGTTGCGATGAATTCATCGGCAATCTCGTGCCGGTAGTTCACAAGGACAGCCGCGGTCCCCTTGGCTATCTCGGACAGATGCAGGAGAGCGGCCGCGACCAGGGACATGCCCTGATGGCACTCGGCCTCGCACTCGACATCTGCACCGTGGGCTTCAATCAGGGTGATGACCTTTTTGCCTATATGAACGACCGCATCGCTGCCGGCACGGAGTTCGTGGCGGCCATGAATTTCGGCGGTGTGGATGCCACAGCCCTGCCGTGGACAAACTACAACTATGCCGACTGTCGCGGTCGCATGGGCGCAGGCTGGCTTATGGAAGGCCCCAACACCGGTGGCGCAGGCGAATACCGCCCCTACTGGGACCGTGCCATTGGTTACTACGAGGGACTGCGTGGCGTAAAGCTGCAGTATGCCGAACAAGCCAGTGCGAAGATATGTCCCGACGGTGGCGGTGGCAACTACAGTCAGAACAGCGGTGGTTTCGACCATCTCGGCTTCTCCACGCTCACCAGTTGGCGTCCGGCCATCGATGCTTCGGAAGGCATCACGCCCCTGAGCGGTGACATATTATATAAAGGTGTGACCTATAAGAACCAGACCAATCTTGGTGGCCTGAAATACAAGTATGAGGTGTGTCCGTCGAAGGGCATCCCCGCTGATGGCAGCGACATCACGCTCATGCCACAGTTGCCGGAAGGAGCAGAGGATAGCGGCCAATGGCAGTGGAGCACAGGCGAGACCACGCGACAGATTACTGTCAAGGCCGACCGCAGCTACATCTATCGCGTCAGCTACACCGCACAGAACGGAGCCGTGAGCCACCAGGCGTTTGCCATTGCCGTCAGCGGTGATGCCGCCCCCGACGTGATGACCGAGGAGATTACCGTCGATGGCATGATAGAGCGCGTGACGGAAAAGACCGTCCTTGCCGGCACCAGTGTTATCCTCTACGCCGGCCCCACCACCGGCTGGACCGACGACTACCTGTGGAACAACGGTGTGAAGGGCAGTGTGGTCACCATTCCCGCCATTACATCCTCGCGCACTTATCTCTGCCAGTATGCCAACCAGAGCGGAGCCGTCAGCGAGAGCCGTTTCCACCTGTACGTCGTACCTGCACAACAATCCATCAATAGTACTCTTGCCAATGAGGCTGAACTCCTGCCCGGCAGCCGCGCCGAGCTGCGCCTCGTCATCCCATCATTCGCCAATGCCAATGATATAACATGGAGCGACGGGAGCAAGGGAGCAAACTACATAGTGAGCAGTTTGACTGAGGACACCGAGGTAACAGCCACCTACAACGGTATTTCCTACCCGTTTACCCTACACGTAATGGGCGGGGGCACCTATCCCATCGACGCCACAGGGCTTATCATCAACCCCGACTTCGCCACTATCGACGGTACAGGCTGGACCATGACCGGCACCTGGGGCAATCAGCGTTTCAATGGTGCCGTGGAGGTATGGCACTCCACCAACTTCGACTTCTCACAGACTATCAGCGGACTGCCCGACGGCGAGTACACCGTCACCTGCCAACTGGTATATGGTGAAGGCTCCAAGACTGGTTATCTCTATGCCACGAGTGGCAGCGAGACGTCAAGGACAACGGTGAAGCAAAGCTGTGCCGGCAGTGACTTCGATACCCAGCGTGACCGCATGGCGGCCAATTCCAACTATGCCCGCCTCTCGGTCACAGTTAATGTCACAGGCGGCATTCTCACCATCGGCATCAAAGATACCTCATCCGGCACCAACTGGCTTGTGTGGGACAACTTTACCCTGACTTGCAACAGCACTCCCGCTACAGGCATTAGCGAAGTCATCAACTGTCAGACAGCAAACAGCCAATGCTTCGACCTACAGGGCCGCCGGGTCAATGGCGCTCCCCAACACGGTATTTATATTATTGACGGAAAGAAGGTATTCATCAAATAAATTAGTACATCGTTATATGACACGAAAGATGCTGTTTGCCATGATGCTGCTGTGGACTGGATTCGCCTGCGCACAGGAGAATTACCAGATGGCTGGCCCATATGAGGTAGTGGCGCGTGATGGAAAGTATGCCTATACGAAAGGAGGCAGCGAACGCGACATGTGGACAGCGTGGCAGCTGGCCCAGAAGGGCGAAAGCCAAACGGCAGTGGAGATTATCAATGCCTACGCCACGACGCTACAGCGGTTTGACGGACACGATGCGCCACTGTGTACTATTCAAGCCTACTGGCTGGTAAGGGCAATGATACTTGCAAAAGAACAACAGACTCCAGAATGGGTAGCAATGATTCGACGGGCCATCCTGCCTGTATTGGAGCAGTTTGAAGCCGACAGCCCGTATGCCAACGGCAATTGGGGAGCCATCGTGAACCGTTGCAGGATGGCCTGTGCCATCTTCTTGGAGGACAGCGCGCTCTATCAAGCCAGCATTGACTACTACTTGAATGCCAACGACAACGGAGCCTTGCCACGATATGTGAGCGCGTCGGGCCAGTGCCAGGAGACAGGGCGCGATCAGGCACATGTGCAATTAGGACTCGGAGCACTGTGCGACATCTGCGAAATGGCTTCGATGCAGGGTGATGACCTTTGGAGCGCACTCGACAATCGGCTGATGAAAGGTCTTGAATATACCGCTCGCTACAATTTGGGCTACTCCGTACCGTTTGAGACGTGGCAGGACTGCACAGGCCTCTACTGCGAATGGACGGAACCTGGGACTATGCAGCGCGGACACATCCGCTGCATCTACAATACGGCCTACGAACACTATACGAAAGTGAAAGGTATGAAGATGCCATATACGAAGAAACTCCTCGACCTGCAACGGAAGGCGGAGCGACGAGGAGAGATCATTCAGAATATGGAGGCTGACCGGTTTGTTGTGAAAGGCTCCCTCTCTATGGAGGAGAACGGGGGGAGAGGCATGCATCAAGTTTTTGCTTTTCCCGCTCCTGAAGGTGCGCCACTGAAGCACGACTACGATGTGTTTGTACGTCCGCGAAGCAGTCAGGAATGGACGAGGCTGGATACGTATATGGCGAAAGTAAACGCTTCCGTGGGGAGCAACAGGCACAAGGTCTCGGAAATCAGCTATTGCATGTTTGACTTTACGGGTGACGTTTATGTACGAGTCGTCAGCAAGAAAAAGAAAATCAAGGCAGCGAGGATAAGACCAGACTATCGGAGTGTTATAGCCAACGTGCAAAATGACAGCACCGTTCAGTTCCAGCTTTTCCAGCCCGAAAACCTCAGCGTGGAGTTCGACGGCGACATCACCAACAACCTGTTGCTCTTCACCTCAAAGCCTGTTGTCTCCAAAGATGAAGCCGGGCGGCAGGCAAAGGCCGACGGACGCGAGTTCATCTGCTACGCTCCTGGCTTTTACAATCAAGATACCATCAAGGTGGCTTCAAACACGACCGTATATCTTGCACCAGGTTCCTACTTCACCGGCACCTTCGCCATCGAGGATGCCCACGATGTAAGTATCATAGGACGTGGCATAGCCCGTCCGCAGAGGGGCTACGAAGGCTGTCATGTGCATCGCTCTCGGAATGTACTCATCGACGGGCTGACGCTGAACACATGTCCCGTGGGCGCATCCGACGGCGTCACCCTGCGCAACGTGAAGAGCATCTCCCATCCTGGCTGGGGCGACGGATTGAACGTGTTCGCCTCTCAGAACGTGCTCTACGATCGCGTGTTCTGTCGCAACTCGGACGACTGCACCACAGCCTACGCCTCGCGCAAAGGCTTCTTCGGCAACTGCCGCAATGTGACCATGCGCAATTCCACGCTCTGGGCCGATGTGGCTCACCCCATCTTCATCGGCATCCACGGCAATGCAGAGCGTGGCGACACCATCGAGAACCTGCACTACGAGAACATCGACATACTCGGACAGGCAGAGCCACAGGTGGATTATCAGGGATGTCTGGCCATCAACTGTGGCGACAACAACCTCGTGCGCAACGTCACCTTCGAGAACATCCGCATCGAGCAGATTGAGCAAGGAAGCATCGTTCAGGTGAAAGTGGGCTACAACCAGAAGTACTGCACAGCCCCTGGACGTGGCGTAGAGAATGTCACCTTCAGGAATATCCGCTATAAGGGCAATCTGCCTTACCTCTCCATCATCAACGGCTACAACAATGAGCGCAAGGTGAAAGGCGTCACCTTCGAGGGCATCAAGATCAACGGTCGGCTGCTACACGACAAGATGGAAGGCAAGCCGGCATGGTACGCCACCGCCGACTATATCCCCATGTACGTGGGCAACCATGTGGAGAACGTCGTCTTCAGCAAGGACATCCGAAGTACCCTCGTCAGTCAGTCGCTGGACTATTGTTCATCACAGATAAATCGTGCCCTGGAAAACCTACGCCCCTATGATTTCACGATGATGCCGAGGAACATCCTGAATGGCGAACAGACTTGGAACCTGCGCAAAGCATCGCCCCAAGAATGGTGCTCGGGCTTCTGGCCTGGCATCCTATGGATGGACTTTGCCTATAACAAGAGTGAGGCCATACAGAAGGCAGCAAAAGGATACACCGATGCCCTCTTGCCAGTAGTTGCCCAGCCCGTCTATGACCACGACCTCGGCTTTATCACCATCAATGCCCTGCTCAAAGGCTACGAGATAAGCAAGGATGAACGCTACCGCAAAGCAGCCCTCCTTGCTGCCGACTCCCTTGCCACACTCTTCAACCCCGCCGTGGGCACGATCCTCAGTTGGCCCCGTCATATAAAGGATTATGGCGGCCATAACACCATCATGGACAACATGATGAACCTCGAACTGCTCTTTTGGGCAGCCGAACACGGTGGCTCTCCCCGTCTGAAGGATATCGCAATCCGCCATGCCGAAACCACGATGAAGCACCATTTCCGTCCCGACGGCTCCTGCTATCATGTGGCAGTATATAACCAGCGGACCGGCAAGTTCCTATGCGGTAAGACTCATCAAGGTTATTCGGACAATTCCATGTGGAGCCGCGGACAGGCATGGGCCATCTACGGCTATACGATGGTCTATCGCTTCACAAAAGACAAACGTTTCCTCGATCAGGCCAAGAAAGCTGCTGGCATCTATATGAAACGCTTGAAAGAGACAAGTGATGACTGCATCCCCCGATGGGACATGGACGCCCCCGACGACGTAAAGGACGCCTCAGCAGCCTGCATCATAGCTTCCGCCCTGCTCGAACTCTCTGAATACGTCTCAACAGACCAGGCTGCCACCTACCGTGACTTTGCCATCAAGACGCTCAACCAACTCAGCAGCAACCGCTATCAAAGCCGTGACAAAAACTTCTCTTTCCTCCTTCACTCCACAGGGCATCATCCTGCCGGAACAGAAATTGATACCAGCATCATCTACGCCGACTATTATTATTTGGAAGCTCTGTTAAAATTGCGGCGCAACCGACAAACCCTGTGGAGTGTGCACAGTCGCTAACCCAGGCCTTCATAAATATTTATATTGCTGCTACGATTCATGATGCAAAGGTAATAACTTTTCTGCAATCATGTACCATTTAGCAACATGTTTTTGGGTTAGCGACTGTACACACTCCACAGGGTTTGTCGGTTGCGCCGTTTTTTTGTGTTTTTTTTAGCCATTTCCATCTTTTTTTTCTAACTTTGCAGGGAAATAACAAGCGATGGTTTTCTTTCTGAGACCAATTTATATTATTATTACTTACACTATCTATCATCATGCACAGTGAAAATAAGTCACAAAAGGATATACATATATCTTTGAAGGCCGTGGGATATATCCCCGAATCGGCAGATGACTTCTATGCGCAACTCATGAGCGCCATAGGATGCCGACCGGATTTTCAGCGTGTTTATGATAGAATGGCGGCTGTTTTCCACCATTTCATCGATCAGTATACATCCACAACAGAGATAAATCTTGTGGGCTCTTTTGCTAAGATAGACTATCTGCTTAAAACCGCTAATGCCAACGGTGAAATGGCTAAATTAATCCATGATACCCGCTCAAGACTAAATAAAAGGGCACTACTTACGGCAGAAGAGATGGAATGTTTCTGTTTGCTTGATTTTAAGCATCTTTGCCAGTTTATAGTTCTCGTAACGGGTACTGAGATTCCAAATGCTGCCACTTTGCTCTTTCCACACGACGAAAAGAATGCAGACAGGCAGACGTTGATAAGCCAATGCTCAAGGATGATTGTTGATCATTGGGATGACCAATTCGTGTATGGACAGATTGACGACAGCATGAATTATTTTCATAATGCCAAAGTGGCATACACACAGGGCAATAAGATATATGATTATGACTGGTCGTATCTAAAGGATCTGTATTACAAAGGAGCACAACTCAATTTGGTGAGACCACGATTGAAGGAAGAAGTCATATACCCTGAACTCATCATCTTTGAACCCGATTATCTCGTGGATATCTCCACCGTGGCACGCTGCTTCGACAACTTTGCCGAGTCGGATATCGTAAACATTATCAATAGGTTGCAGCCTTCTGTTACAACAGAGCCTATATTGCTTGGTAACCTGTCAGGACAACTGCTCGACGAGTGTATACACCAGATACCCTCCACTCATACATATAAAGATAGCGTGCGCACATACTTCGAACGATACCCACTGGCACTCTCGTATGTAAACCTCGACAGCAATTTCCATAAAGAGGCACAAAAGCAGAAAACAAACATATCAAGGGCTTTTTCTGAACTGCTGCCACATGCCATTGCAGGCTTTGACTCAAGAGAGGGAATAGTGGAACCATCGTTTTTCTCAGAGATGCTCGGCCTACAGGGACGTATGGACTATCTGCAGATGGACATGACCGTGGTGATAGAACAGAAATCGGGCAAGGGGGGATTTCCTTATGATGATTTTCATAATCCACGCCACCGTGAGCAGCATTATATCCAGTTGCTGCTATATATGAGCCTAATCAGATATAACTATCGCAAGGTGTATGACGCCAACAATCATCGCCTGCATGCTTTCCTGCTGTATTCAAAATATTCAGAAAGTCTGCTCGGACTGGGTTTTGCGCCATCTCTACTCTTCAGGGCTATAAAGGTGAGAAATCGCATCGCTCACCGAGATATCATGTGCGCCATGCCTGGAGGATGGGATTTCCTCAATACCATTACCATTGACGACATCAACGAGAAGAAGACAGACAATGCACTGTGGAACAGGTTTCAGAAAACGGGCATTGAAGACACCTTGAATGCCATACACCACGCCACACCCACCGAACGCGCATACTGCCTACGCTTCTTGCAGTTCATATCCAATGAGCATCTGCTATCGAAGATAGGCAACAAATCGAAAGAAAACAGTGGTTTTGCCGCTATTTGGCACGATTCCATCGGGGATAAGTTGGCGGCAGGTAATATCTATGACCGGTTGACACTAACATTGCAAGACACCGGCGACCAACGTGTTGAAACCCTGCTGCTGACTTTTGACCAGGCTCATGATAGCGACTCTTCCAATTTCCGTATCGGAGATATAGTGGTACTGTATCCATATAACAAAGGAGAAGAACCCCATGCCACACAAACCATAGTGCAGCGATGCACCATCACCGACATACAGAGAAACCATATAACACTTCGACTAAAGTCGCCGCAGACCGACAATAGATATTTCGCAAGGCAAGCAGGCAAATGGTGGGCAATAGAGCACGATTTTATGGAGTCGTCATACAGTTCGCTTTACAAAGGTATGTTCGCATTCCTATCAGCACCACAGCACCGACGAGACCTGCTGATGATGCAGCGACAACCGATAGTGGATAAGACTGCAACCCTAAAGGGTAACTATGGCAGTTTCAACGACTTGGCACTCAGGGTGAAGCAAGCCAAAGAACTCTTCCTTATCATTGGTCCACCAGGCACCGGCAAAACATCTTACGGTATGCTCAATACCGTGAAGGAGCAACTGCTGGAACCCGACACCTCTATACTGCTTCTATCGTATACCAACAGGGCTGTGGACGAGATATGCAGCAAATTATATGCCGAAAATATTGACTTCATACGCATCGGTGGTGAACTGACATGCAACGGATGCTATCAGGACAACCTGCTGACATCACGCGTAAAAGATATGGACAACATAGCGCAACTCAAGGAGATGATAAGACATCAGCGCATAGTTGTGAGTACCACCACATCACTGAGCGCAAACATTGAACTGCTGCAGCATAAGCATTTTGACCTGGCTGTGGTAGACGAGGCTTCGCAGATACTCGAACCGCACATCATAGGCATTCTGAGTGTAAGATACCGCGGCATGTGCGCCATAGAAAAGATGGTTATGATAGGCGACTACAGACAGTTGCCCGCAGTGGTACAGCAGCGACCAGAGATGTCGACAGTAAGCGAAGGATGCCTGCACCTCATACGCCTCTACGACTGTCGTTTGTCGTTGTTTGAGCGTCTGCTGCGGCAGTATGAGCATAACCCACAGGTTACATACATGCTGACCAAACAGGGGCGCATGCATGAGGAGATAGCATCTTTTCCGAATATCGCCTTCTATGGAGGCAAACTGGAAGTGGTGCCATTACCTCACCAAACGGGCATTACAAATATCAAAGCCCTGGGCGACAATGGTATAGACAGGATGATATGCAAGCATCGTGTGGTGTTTGTGGGAAGCCATGCCAATGACGATGTGGCCAATGACAAGGTAAACCAAAGCGAGGCCGAAATGATTGCAGCCACGGTGGTGAGGATATACATGATGACACGCAACTGTTTTGATGTGGATGCCACGGTGGGAGTAATAGTGCCATACCGCAACCAGATATCGGCAGTGAGAATGGCCATAGACCGCTATGGCATAGCATTGCTGCACAACATCAGCATAGACACGGTGGAGCGCTTTCAGGGGTCGCAGCGTGATTTCATCATCTACGGATTCACCATCCAGCGCTATTACCAGTTGCAATTTCTCACCGACAGTGAGTTTATTGACAATGAAGGGAATATTGTAGACCGCAAGTTGAATGTGGCCATGACACGTGCTCGTGAGCATCTCATCATCATAGGCAATCCCGAACTGCTCAATAGAAATATCACATTCTGCAATATGATTGAACACATAAGCAATCGCGGCGGCTATTACGATATTCCCGCAGAGAAATACATATCGGGTGAGTTTTGATACCAGAATGGTTGTTGCCAATGCCGAAAGGTATCAAAACTCATGCCTTTATTTACAGCTTTTTATCATCATTATTATCAGAATTGAAATAAGAACCCTTGCCGATGGCGTGGCCAGCAAAGATATTATGCATGAAACTCATGCGGCAGGCTCTTTCGGTGGCAAACATCTCTGCCGTGCCCTCGGCATCCTCGGTAAAGGTCAGATGATTGTCTATGTTCATCTCCTTGGCCATGCTCTCTACATCCAGATTGTCGGTACCTATGAAACTGAATGTCCAGTTGTGTTTCTTCAACTTTTCAATGAGGGTCTTTATCATATTCAGACTGTATTCCGTAGAGCAGTTCTCCTCGCCATCGGTGATGATGGTCATCAGCACATGGTCATCATCGGTGGTTATTGCATTTAGTCTTGAGATGGCTATGCCTACGGCATCATAGAGTGGAGTAGCACCACCAGGATTATAATCCTTTTTAGATAGCATGGTTGCATCCTTGGCCAACACATTGTCATATATATAGCGCTTGTGACCGCTGTCGAAGGTCATTATCGTGATGTGTTGCTCCATATCCGGATGTGCATCCTGCACTTTCTTCACTGTCTGTATGGTCTCGTTGAGTCCGGCCAAAGCCTGCTTTTCTATTACACACATTGAACCGCTCTCGTCTACTACTATAAGATTGAATACTCTTTTCATAATCGTTGAATGTTAAATTGTTGTACTTAATGATTTTCGACGTCGTTTATATATTTAAAGAAAATTACGAGAAAAAATTAAGCACAGGATATGTTTTTTTTCAGAAAATCATTAAATTTGCAGCGATATATTATGGAAATAGCACAAAAAGCATTATTTCAAGACATAATTTGGTATGAAAGGAGAATACATACATTCGCTGTCTGACGATGAGATAGTGGAGGGACTGCGCAATCACGACAGCATTGTCACAAGGGAGTATTTCTATCAATACTGCCGCATTGCCTATGCAGTAAACGACAGAAGGTATGATTTGGCAAACAAACCTGGTCTTGACTTCTATAGCATTGCACACGAGTATTATTTGTCGCTTGAAAAAAATGGGTTTAGGCAACTCGATGACCGCAATTCTGATGTGTCGCTGAAGACATGGATGATAAACGGGTTTCGCTTTGTACTGCTCGACCGCCTAAAGGCATATAAGACCGAGTTTGGCAAGCGAAGCGTGGAGGAGCGCATAGACAATATGTGCAAGCGAGTGAGCAGGTCGCAACTGCATTTCGACATTCCCGACGATAGTTACCGCAAGGCCGTGAGGGATATGGTGGAAGAGGTATGCAATGATTATTATGGAAGGGATGATGTTACATCCATCATTCTCAAAATGCTGCTCGTAGAGGGATACAAAACCAAGGATGTGGCTGAACAGATGAGCATGACACCATCGGCGGTATCGCAGAGATACCATAAGGCGCTCAACGAAGTACTGATACCTTACTTCCGCAATAATTTCGAACCCGAGGATGGCTGTCCCGCCTCTGTGGGTGCTGTGGGCGACCTCGAGATGGCAGACACCTGTGAACCGAGTTTCAGTGTCAAGAGTTGGGGCTATTCTGTCATGCGTTTTTCACTGTTTGGAGACTACAGTTCAAACAAGAAATCAAGAAACGACTATTTGGACACACCAGATATTTATGGCAGCAACAAACACGAAGGCCGCATAACACCTGACAGTATATCCGAACTAAAACCAAACGAAATATTTGTGTTTGGCAGCAATCTTGCTGGCATGCATGGTGGTGGAACAGCCCGAATAGCACGACTAAAGTTTGGAGCAAAACTGGGTGTGGGTGTGGGACTACAAGGGCAGAGTTATGGCATACCAACCATGCAGGGCGGTGTAGACACCATTCGTCCTTATGTAAACCAGTTTATTGATTATGCCAAGACACATCCTACTCAGCACTTCCTCGTGACGCGCATCGGTTGCGGTATAGCGGGATTCAGTGCCGAAGAGATAGCACCGCTCTTTGCCGCCGCAGCAGACATCAGCAATATTAGCCTGCCTCAGGATTTTTGGAATGAAATTCTGATTTTCTAAATGAAATAAACAAATAGCGATAATGAACAGATTAATTGTATTATTTGCAGTGATAATGTGTGGCACATTAAATATGCGTGCCCAGTTTAAGGTGGTGGATGCCGACGACGGACTGCCTCTGCCAGGTGCTTTTGTGTTCAATTCCAGCAATAAGTTGTTGGGCATGACAGATGCCAATGGCATGGCAGCCTCTTATAATGGCAAGGTAAAGGTAAGCATGATGTCTTATAATTCCACCATTGTGGATGCCGACACCTGTCATGGTGTGGTGAGACTCATCCCCTCACCTTACTCACTGCCAAATGTGGCCGTAACCAATAAGGAGTTTATCAAGATATCGGGAGCATTGCGCGATGTGGTTACCAATGGCGACAGCATAATATTATACCGCGAGGGACTGGTAGATTTCTATATCAATGTGAAGAACAAAGATATTACTCGTCGCATACGTGCCTGCCGTCAATATGAGAAGCCATTGCTCCGTAAGGTTTCCATGAAACATTACTATGTGGATAATGGCAATACCATACATCTTGGCCGTTTCAGGTTACTTAACATCGATAGTGTGAGTAATAACAAGGGAGACACGGTTGTTTATGCCGCCTCATACCATGGCAGAGAGTCGCGCGATGGTGTAGTGGAGGTAATAAAGGATGGCATGAGGCGAGTAATCATTGACAACTGCCAGTTTCAGAAACTTGATTTCAAACTCTTTGGAATGTCTGTCAGAACCTTGCAGAGTTTCAATGATTTTACATACAACGGCGATAATGGTAGATGGACATCACTGTTGTCGTATTGCAAGCGTAGCATCAAGGAGTTTAGGTATTCAAAGATATCAACGCCTATCAACATCAAGGAGATAAATGAATTTGTGGTAACATCAGTGGAGAGCGTGGGTAAGACAGAAGCCAAGTCTGAGATGAAGAATAAAGATATAACAAAAGATTTTGTTTTGCCCAACAAGTTCAACAACTATGAAGAATTTAAAAAAGAGGCAGAAGAGAATCTAATAATCCGAGACTTCAAGGAATTGTTGTAGTATCATATAAATCAGATAAAACCAAATATAAAAACAAAGTATATGACAGATATATGGATTAGTGCTGTAGGATTATGCGGCTCCACTGTGATTGGTTCGATTATCGGATTCTTTCTCAAGGAGTTGCCGCATAAGGTTAATGATACTATTGTGGGCTATTGTGCGGGCATCATGCTGGCCGCATCTACGTTAGGACTCATAGTGCCATCGTATGAGATGTCAGGCAGTTGGATTATTGTGGTGGTAGGGGTGATGACAGGTGCTTTCTTCTTGAATGTTCTTGATCTTGTCACTCCCCATCTGCACACCATCACAGGACTGGATCCTGAGGAGCATAAGCACAATTCACACCTCAATGGCGTGTTGCTTTTTGTTATGGCCATAGCCCTGCATAAGTTGCCCGAGGGCATGGCGGCAGGAGTAAGCATGAGTGCATCGCCGTTGGGTGACACTGATTGGTCGGTGTCTATGGGCATAGCCCTGCAAAACATCCCCGAAGGAATGGTGATTATTGCCCCGCTGCTCATGGCTGGTGTGTCTCGCTTGCGCACCTTCCTCATAGCCATTGGTATAGGATTGATAGAGGTGCTGGGTGCATTGTTGGGCTATGGTCTTGGCGAATCGTCGGAGTTTTTCCTGCCCTTCCTCCTTGCCTTTGCGGGAGGTGCCATGCTCTATGTGACCAGCGACGAAATGATTCCCGAGAGCCACACCCATGGTTATCAGAAAAATGCTACATACGCCCTGCTTTTGGGATATGTAACACTATTACTTTTTGAGTAGCAACTACTATTGGATTGGCCCTCGGGTGCTATTATGAAAACACCCTGAGGGCACCCAGCAGTTTATTGTTTTCTGTCTTATTGCCGATGGTGATGCGCAGGCAGTTGTTGCACAAGATGATGCGTGAACGGTTGCGCACTATGATTCCCTCATCCACGAGATAGTCGTAGATGGCTTGTGCGTCGGTCATTTCGGCAAGGAAGAAATTGGCGTCAGAGGGGTATACTTTTGTGCAAATCGGCAATTGCAAGAATGCGTCCATCATGCGTGTCCTCTCCTGCAAAAGGATTTTTACCCATGCCTCCACTTCGTACCTGTGGCCGAGCATGCTCAGCACCTCTATCTGGGTAAGTCCGCTGATGTTATACGGATATTTCACTTTATTGAAGATATCAATGATCTCTGGCGAGGCAAAGGCCATACCCATACGCAGTGAAGCGCAGCCCCATGCCTTGCTCATGGTGTTGAGCACAATAAGGTTTGGATACTGCTTGAGAGTGTGTCTGAACTGCGGTTGCGATGAGAAATCGCCGTATGCCTCGTCAAGCACCACGATACCGTCAAATTCGTTTATTACTTTTTTTATCTCGTTGGTATTTAGAGCATTGCCCGTGGGGTTGTTGGGAGAGCAGAGCCATATAACCTTGGTGTTGGCATCGCAGGCCCGCAGCAGTGAGTCGGCATCAATATCAAAATGCTCGTTAAGCAACACGCTGCGGTATTCCACATCGTTGATGTCGGCGCACACTTGATACATTCCGTAAGTAGGGGCAATGGCCACCACATTATCTATACGCGGTTCGGTGAAACATCGGTATACGAGGTCTATGGCCTCGTCGCTACCATTGCCGAGGAAGATAGAATCGATGTCTACACCCTTTATATCAGCAATCTTTGCCTTTATATCACGCTGCAGAGGGTCGGGATATCGGTTGTATGGCTGGTTGTATGGGTTTTCGTTGGCATCGAGGAATACGGTGGCTTCCTTGCCGCTATATTCATTTCGTGCACTGCTATATGGAGCCAAAGAAAGGATGTTCTTTCTTACCAGTTTCTGTAGTTCTTTCATATAATATATGAGGTGTTAGTCTAATTGTGTGAAACCACAGTTTATTATCCTAATTTGATGCTGTTTATTCTCACTGTCATGGCATTGGCATGGGCATCTAAACTTTCTGCCTTGGCCATTGTTTCCACGGCTTTGCCTATGCTCTGCACACCCTCTTGAGTGAGATGCTGGAATGTGACCTTTCGGCAATAACTGTCGAGGTTTACACCGCTGTAGGCCACTGCATGTCCATGAGTGGGCAGTGTATGGTTGGTGCCGCTGGCATAGTCGCCGGCACTCTCGCAGGCATACTTGCCCAGAAACACGCTTCCCGCGTTTGTAACCTTTTCTGCCAACTGTTCATAATTGTCGGTTTGGATGATAAGATGCTCTGGGGCATACACGTTGGATAGTTGTATGGCGGTATCGGTATTGTCTACGAGCACAAAGCAACTATTGTCGAGGCTCTTCTTTGCCACCTCCTGGCGCGGCAACTGTTGTAACTGCCTGTCCACCTCTTCTGTCACCTCCTTGAGTTTGGTTTCGCTGTTGGTGATGAAGAGCACCTGTGAGTCGTCCCCATGTTCGGCCTGCGAGAGAAGGTCGGCAGCCACAAATTGTGCGTTGGCATTACCATCGGCTATCACGCAGACCTCCGATGGTCCGGCGGGCATGTCTATGGCTGTGTCGTGCAGACTGACCTGCTGTTTGGCTGCCATCACATACTGATTGCCAGGACCGAAAATCTTGAATACCTTGGGCACTGATTCAGTGCCATAAGCCATGGCACCTATGGCCTGCACACCGCCAATCTTGAATATACGGTTGACGCCAGCCACCTGTGCTGCTACGAGAATGGCTGGGTTTACACTCCCATCCTTGGCAGGTGGTGTGCACAATACTATTTCCTTGCATCCGGCTATGAGGGCAGGAGTGGCTAACATCAGCACTGTGCTAAACAGTGGTGCCGTGCCACCAGGGATGTAGAGACCAACACGCTCTATGGCCACGCTCTTCTGCCAGCATTCCACACCGGGGCATGTCTCCACAGTAATGCCATTGAATCTCTGCGATTCATGGAAGCGGCGAATATTGTCGTGTGCCAGTGTGATGGCATCCAGTAGTTGCTGAGAAATCATGCTACGTGCGCTTTCTATCTCCTTGTCGCTCACAGCAAGGCTGTCGAGGCTTACCTGGTCAAAGCGCTGCTCATACTCCCTCACGGCAGCATCACCGCGGGTTCTTATATCGTTGAGTACCGTAGTCACCGTATTGTTTAGTTGCGACATGTCCAACTGAGGGCGACGACAAATATCTGTCCATTGGTTGCGGTCTGGATAGCGTAGTATAGTCATATCTTACAATATCATTTTTTCGATGGGTGTTACGAGTATGCCCTGTGCTCCCATCTCCTTGAGTTTTCCGATAATCTCCCAAAAGCGTTTCTGGTCGAGCACTGTATGCACCGAGCACCAGTCCTCGTCGGCCAGTGGTATGATGGTAGGGCTTTTGAGTCCCGGTAGCACATCGATGATATCCTTGAGTCTGCTTTTGGGGGCATTCATGCGCACATATTTCTTGTCTTCGGCGCATTTAACTGCTGCAAAACGGAAGAGTAGTTCCTTTAGAATCTCGCGTTTGTCATCGCTCATGTCCTTGTGACCAATGAGCAATGCCTCGCTATGTGTCACTACTTCCACCTCTCTGAGATTGTTGCTCACGAGGGTGGAACCGCTGCTTACTATGTCGAAGATACCATCGGCCAGTCCGATTCCCGGTGAAATCTCCACTGAACCAGTGATTACGTGGATATCGGTGTCTATGTTGTGCTCCTGCATAAAGCGGCGCAGTATGTTGGGGTAGGATGTGGCAATCTTCTTTCCATTAAACCACTCCAATCCCTTATAGTCAATATCCTTAGGTATGGCCAGTGATAGTCGGCACTTGCTGAAGCCAAGTCTTGATACAATCTCGGCATCCTCGTTGCGCTCTAAGAATTCGTTTTCTCCCACCACTCCGATGTCTGCCACACCGCTTGCCACGCTCTGTGGAATGTCATCGTCGCGGAGGTATAAAACCTCGATGGGAAAATTATATGATTGAACCAGCAGGGTTCGCTTGCCAGCACTTATCTTTATGTCTGCTTCAGAGAGAAGATTCATGGTGTCTTCATATAGACGACCCTTAGATTGAACAGCAATTCGTAACATATTATTCTTTTTTTTCTTTATTGGCTTGCAAAAGTAAGGAAAAATATGCTAATATGCAAGAAATTGTGTACTTTTGCAGCAAATTTATTGAAAATTGGAATTTTACGGTATAATAATTGAAATAATGTGTAAGATAGCGGTGATTTTTGCCATGCTGGCATTAGTATCGTGCAATAATAACAAATCGGGCGATAGGGTGGTGGCTCCATGGGGTGAGACTACCGCCGACTCTGTGTATGGTGACAATTCCTTTGATCTCGATCTTATTTTGCAAAGTGGCGAGATGATTATGCTCACCATGAGCGGTCCCGATACCTATTATGATTATAAGGGTAGGCAGTTGGGCATGCATTATTTGCTCTGTGCGCAATTTGCCAATTCCCTTGGCGTGAGATTGCGTGTTGAATTATGTAACGATTCTGCAGAGATGGTCAGTAGACTCAAGGATGGCGACGGCGACATCATCGCTTACCCTATGAGGCACACAACTGGTATAGACAGCATAGGCGACTATATGCAACTCAAACCGCAACAGTATGGATGGATAGTGGGCTACGACAAGGAGGCGCTGGCCGAAAGGCTTAGAAAATGGTATAAGCCCAATATGGTGGAGAATGCTTACAAGGAAGAGAAGAACCTGCTCAGCCATCAGACTGTGAGGCGCCATGTGTTTGCCCCCATGCTGGATAGCAAGGCGGGCAAGATATCACAATATGACCACCTTTTTGCTAAGTATAGCAGGCAGATAAGATGGGATTGGAAACTCATGGCCGCACAGTGCTATCAAGAGTCTACCTTCGACCCCGAAGCAGTATCGTGGGCAGGAGCCAAAGGACTGATGCAAATAATGCCTGCCACTGCCGACATGCTCGGGCTATCACGTGACAAGATGCACGACCCAGAGAGCAATATTGCTGCCGCCACCCGCTTCCTAAGTATGCTCGAAGCAAAATACCATGATATCCCCAACCGCTATGAGCGCATCAACTTCTGCCTGGCTGCATACAATGCCGGTTATAACCATATTGCAGATGCAAGAGCACTGGCGCGCAAGCATGGATACGACGACAAGGTGTGGAACAATGTGCAACCATACGTGCTCAACCTATCGCGCCCCGAATATTACCGCGACCCCGTGGTGAAATATGGATATATGCGTGGTTCCGAAACTGTGGGATATGTTAACAGCATACGCCAGCGATGGTCACAGTATACGGGCAAACGATTGCCAACCCCCATCAGTCCTATTAAGATCAATGAGCCCAACCAAGTCAATACCGTTTCTTCTCCGATGATACCACACAAAGCCAAGAAGGTCAAGAAGAAATACCAGTTGGAGGCACCTGAATAGCCTCTCTCCTTCTGAACTCGGCACATGTAATGGCAGTGGCAATGGCTACATTGAGGCTTTCGGCGCTATCCTTGTTATACGATGGGATAAGCAGTGGCGCATCTATATATTTCCTAATAGCGGGCGATATACCTTTGCCCTCATTGCCCATGATAATGATGCCGCTGGCAGACAATGGCTGGTCATAGATATTACTTCCATCGAGCAAAGTGCCATAGATGGGTACCTTGCCGCATAGTGGTGCAAGTAGCGGTTCAAGGTCGGCATAAGCTACGCTCACTCTCGACAGACTGCCCATTGTAGACTGCACCACCTTGGGGTTGTAGGCATCGGCAGAGGCATTGCTGCATATTATATTATGTATGCCAAACCAGTCGGCAATGCGTATTATGGTGCCCATGTTTCCAGGGTCTTGCACACCATCGAGCATTAGTGTCAAATCATTGCTATCAATCTGCGGCTCCTTACGTTTGGGTATCTCAAAGAGAGCCATTACCTGCTGCGGGTGCTGCAAAAGACTCGTTTTTGTAAGTTGCTGTTCATCTACAATATACAAATTGGGGTTATATGTATGTATAATGTTTTGGCCGTTGCTCTGCTGTACCCATTCTTCAGTGGCTACCAGAGTATGGAGTTTAAAGGCAGGAGCCAATTCAGCCACTACCTTGGGACCCTCTGCCACAAAGAGTTGATGTAGCATGCGGTATTTCTTCGTTTCGAGACTCTTGATAAGTTTTTGTACGTTTTTGCTTATCTGCATACTATATGGAAAAATTTAGTTTCTATTATTGTCTATCCCTCGTTTCATTGTGCAATATTACCATTTTTTTGCGATATGAGGAAATAAAATACGAATAAAATGGCAATTTCTATTATTTTTTACTATCTTTGTGGGTCGAAAACCTAATATGACATTAAGTGAATAAGATATACGGCATATTACTGATGATTTGCACCGTGGCCATGATGATTGGTTGCGCCGAAACAAAATATGTGGATGAGGGGCAGTATCTGCTCAACAAGACATATATCGTGAGCGATACCGTACACAAGAATATCAACATATCCGCACTCAAGGGATACATAACGCAAACGGGCAACTCACGGTGGTTCTCAACCATCAAGATACCCCTGCGCACCTATTCGCTCTCGGGGCGTGACACCACGAAATGGATCAACCGCACATTGCGTTCCATGGGCGAGGCTCCCGTTATTTACGATTCGGTGGCATCACTCAAGTCTTGCAAATATCTGCGTCAGGCCATGATGAACAAGGGATATCTCGGCGCCTATGCCACACATCAACTTATCAACACCAAGAAGAAAAAGACCGACTGTCGCTATACTCTGCATCCAGGCAAACCTTATTTCCTGAGGAATGTGGAGTATGATATCAGGGACAGCGTTATTGCCGCCATTACCGCCAACATACGCAATCTGGCACCAGGACAGCAATTTGATGTAGACAAACTGGATGCCGAGCGCAAACTCATCACCAAGACACTTGTAAACAGAGGGTATTATAAGTTCAACAAAGACTTCATATCCTTTGTTGCAGACACGGTAAGCGGACAGCAGTTTGTCGACCTGATACTTGTGCTGCACCCATACCGCACTGCCACAGGACAGAACACCCAGCACCCTTGCTATAACGTGGGCTCAATATCCTATCAATCCGACAATGACAGGCAACACTTGCGCCAGACCGTGCTTGAAAACAATACCTTTATTAGGGTAGGGAGGCCCTATTCGGCACAGGATCTGCAAAACACCTACCGACACTTCGCACGTCTGCAGTCGGTGAGATACACAGATATCAGTTTCAAGGAAAGAGCAGATAGCAATGTAATTGACTGCAATATACGCCTTAATGCCAACAAGGCACACACGCTGAGTTTCCAACCCGAGGGCACCAATACCGCTGGCGACCTGGGAGCAGCCGTGTCTCTGACATACCAGAACAGAAACATGTTTAGGGGTTCTGAACTGCTGAGTGTTGAACTCAGAGGTGCCTTTGAAGCCATACGCGGACTTGAAGGCTACAGCAACAGCGATTTCGAGGAATACAGCGTGGAGACCAAACTCCTCTTCCCAAGATTTATAGCACCCTTTCTGTCCCGTAGTTTCAAGCGCCGCACCATTGCTACATCAGAGGTGTCTATGCTCTATGACCTGCAAAACAGACCCGAATACCACCGTCGAGTGCTCTCGCTGGCATGGAAATATAAATGGAACGACCCGTCGCACCACGACAAATATCAGGTGGATCTTGTAGACCTCAATTATGTGTTTATGCCATGGATTTCGGACAAGTTTAGAAAAGATTATCTTGAAGACGCTTCAAACCGAAACGCCATACTTAGATACAACTATGAAGACCTGCTTATCATGAAGTGTGGTTTCGGTTTTGTGTATAACAATGGCAACCATGCCGTGAAGGTGCACCTCGAGTCGGCGGGCAACCTGCTTAATGCCTTGTCGAAACCGCTCAATTTCAAGACTAACAGTCTCAATCAGTATAAAGTGTTTAATATTGCCTACGCTCAATACGCCAAAGTTGATCTTGAATACACCAAGAATATTAAACTTGACTACAACAACACCATAGTCATGCATGCAGCCTTAGGAATAGCCTATCCCTATGGCAACAGTACCATACTGCCATTCGAAAAACGCTATTTCTCAGGTGGAGCTAATAGTTTGCGCGGTTGGTCGGTGAGAGGAATAGGTCCTGGCCGTTATTCCAGCAAGGATGGTAATATTGACTTTATAAACCAGACAGGCGACATGAAACTCGACCTGAATATCGAATATCGTGCCCACCTGTTTTGGAAACTCAATGGCGCCCTTTTTGTAGATGCTGGCAATATCTGGACCCTGCGCAAGTATGACGACCAACCCGGTGGCCAATTCCGTTTCGACACGTTCTGGCGTCAGATAGCAGCATCATACGGCTTGGGCTTTAGGTTCAATTTCGATTATTTCATCCTGCGCTTCGATATGGGTATGAAAGCCATCAATCCAGTGGTGGAAGAGGGCGACGACCATTACCCCATAATCCATCCCAAATTCAGTCGCGATTTTGCATTTCATTTTGCGGTAGGCCTGCCATTCTGACCTTCCATTCATTACCGCTCTTCACTACACATATTCTATATATAGCGGATGAGAGGGCATGCATGGGTCGGCCAATGGTGTCGGCCACCAGCACATCCTTCATTTCAATGCTCACCCAAGCCTGTGAGCTACCCTCGGTCCATTCCACATCTTGCACGGACGCACTGGCTGCAAACTCCTGCGAGCGGATCACATCCACGTCTTGCTCTGATATGTTGGATGCTGCCATGGCTATCCACTTGTGACTATCGGTTGTGACAAATGTCTCAGCCTTGTCATAATCGAAGTTGAAATATGAGTCTGCCCATGCCTGTGCTACCTTGCCAATGTTGTTGGCATCGTCATCCGATAAACTGCATCCAAGTGGCACCATTATCACCATCAGCAGGCCACAAAAGGTCAATATTCTATGCATAATGACTGTTGTTTGGTTTAATTAATTAAAAAATCATCGCAAAGATAGTCATTTCATTTGGATTTAAAGAGGTTTTTTACTACTTTTGCATCAAATAAAGAACTAATAATGCTAAAATTCATATCTTTAGGTAGCGGAAGCAGCGGCAACTGTTATTATCTATATACCGAAAAGCAGGGATTGATAATTGATTCCGGAGTAGGGATAAGAAAAATAAAGAAGCACAGCAAGGACTATGGTATCGACCTTTCAAAGGCCATTGCCTTGCTTATTACGCATGATCATGCCGACCATGTGAAGTCAGTTGGATACCTAAGCAAGGAATATCATATAGACGTGTATGCCACAGAGAAAGTACACTTAGGCATAACAGATAACTATTGTGTGCACAAGAAAGTGGAGGCAGAGCGAAAGAAATTGATAAACTATGGCGACTCGCTGTCAATTGGCGATTTCAGCATACGCGTGTTTGGCGTACCCCACGACAGTCGCGACAATGTGGGATATGAAATTGAACATGATGGTGTGGTGTTTTGCCTTATCACCGATGCCGGGCATGTAACCGATGAGATGAAGACGTACATCGCGCGCAGTAACTATCTCGTGATAGAGGCAAACCACGACGAGGAGATGCTTGAGCAGGGACCATATCCCGCCCATCTCAAGAAAAGAATACTGAGCGAAACGGGGCACCTGAGCAATTTATGTTGTGCCAAGGCAGTAGCCGAAAACATGAATGAGCATCTCAAGCATGTTTGGCTATGTCATCTGAGCGAAGAGAATAACCATCCCGAACTGGCCAAAAAAACCGTTGAATCAACCCTGCGCACCTATGGTATTATTGTGGGCAAGGATGTCGAACTCGACGTACTGAAACGCAAAACACCTTCAGGTGTATATGAACTAAAGTGATTTAAATATATGACAATCACCGATATATTCAAAAAACTGGGCATCAGCCAACTCACACCCATGCAGCAGCAGTCGTATGATGCCATTGCCAATGACCAACACGACGTGGTGGTATTGTCGGCAACAGGCTCTGGCAAGACACTTGCCTATCTGCTGCCACTCATCACGCTCATTAACACCGATGTCGATGACCTGCAGGCCATTGTGGTGGTGCCAGGGCGTGAACTGGCTTTGCAGAGTTTCAATGTACTAAAGTCTGCTGGCACGGCCGTCAGGGCTCTATGCTGCTATGGTGGACGCACTGCCATGGATGAGCACCGCGAAATCAAAAAAGTGATGCCGCATGTGATATTCGGCACACCAGGCAGACTCATCGACCATATAAGCAAGGGCAACATCTCGCCATACAAAGTCAGAACTATGATTACCGACGAGTTTGACAAATGCCTGCAAATGGGATTTCAAGACGAGATGAAAACGCTGACACGTAGTCTGCCCGGCATCAGAAGGCGCATACTGCTCTCTGCTACAGATACTGAACAGATTCCAGCATTCGTAGACCTAAAAAATACCATACGCATCGACTTTCGCAACGAGGATACCACATCAAAGCGCATAAGTCTGCATATAGTGAAAAGCCAGGATAAAGACAAACTTCAGACTCTGGCCGACATGCTCAGATGGATGGGAGAAAAGAGCACAGTGGTCTTTCTCAACTATCGCGACAGCGTAGTGCGCACAGCCTCGTTCCTCACACAACAGGGTTTCACGGTGAGTCATTTCCACGGTGGAATGGAGCAGAAACTGCGCGAAGATGCCATTTATAAGTTCAGCAACGGATCGGCTAACATCCTCGTGGCCACCGACCTGGCATCGCGCGGACTCGATATTCCCGACATCGACAATATCATACATTATCATCTGCCCATCGACCACGACAGCTATGTGCACCGCATAGGACGCACGGCAAGATGGGAAAACAGTGGCAATGCCTATTTCATTCTCGGACCCGAAGAGCACCTACCAGATTTTGTACCACAAGACTTGCAAACAGTAAGCCTGCCCGACAATCTGCCACTTCCGCCCAAGCCCTTGATGGCCACTATATATATAGGTAAAGGCAAAAAAGACAAGATTAGCAAGGGCGACATACTGGGATTTCTGTGCAAGAAAGGAGGGCTTACCACTGCTGATATCGGACGCATAGATGTGGCTGAACGCTATGCCTACGCCGCCGTGAAAACAAACAAGGTGAAGGGTATGCTCAATAATGTGAAAGGTGAGAAGATAAAAGGGCTCAAAACGATAATTGAACCTGTAAAATGACAAAAAACATATCATTTGTACATATTTTCACCAAAATATTTTGCCAAATGAAATAAAAAGAGTAATTTCGCAAGCAATTTAGAAACTATAACGACGGAAGACATGCATAGTAATGTCAAACGCCATAAGGATAAACTCATTTATTAACGAATAATTAGCAATCAAATGAAGAAGTACAACTTTAATGCTGGTCCGTCAATGCTTCCACGCGAAGTAATCGAAAACACCGCCAAGCAGTGTCTGGATTTCAATGGTTCTGGCCTTTCACTCATGGAAATCAGCCATCGTGCTAAAGACTTCCAACCAGTTGTTGACGAAGCAGTTGACCTGATTAAGGAACTGCTGCAGATTCCTGAGGGATACTCAGTATTGTTCCTTGGAGGTGGAGCTTCACTCGAATTCTGTATGGTGCCATACAACTTTCTTATCAATAAAGCCGCATACCTCAACACAGGAACATGGGCCAAGAAGGCAATGAAAGAAGCTAAACTCTTTGGAGAAGTGGTTGAAGTGGCTTCTTCTGCAGATGCCAACTATACATTTATTCCTAAGGGATGGACATGCCCCGATGATGTAGACTATCTGCATATTACCACCAACAATACTATCTATGGTACTGAGATACGCAAGGATCTGGATGTAAACGTACGACTCATCGCCGATATGTCTTCAGACATCTTCAGTCGCCCCGTAGATGTGGCTAAGTATGACTGCATCTATGCCGGAGCACAGAAGAACCTGGCCATGGCAGGAGTAACACTTGCTATCGTCAAGGATGACTGCTTGGGCAAGGCTCCACGCACCATCCCTACCATGCTCGACTATAGAACACACGTAGAGAAGGGTTCAATGTTTAATACTCCTCCTGTGGTGCCCATCTATTCGGCTCTTGAGACACTGAGATGGATAAAGAAGAACGGTGGACTGGAGGCTATGGACAAACTGGCACAGCAGAGGGCAGATATTGTCTATGGAGAGATTGACCGCAACAAACTCTTCCGTGGCACAGTGGCAGAGGAAGACCGCTCTGTAATGAATATCTGCTTCGTAATGAACGATGAATATGCTGAACTGGAGAAACCATTCTTTGAGTTTGCCACTTCCAAGGGTATGGTGGGTATCAAGGGTCATCGCAGTGTGGGCGGATTCCGTGCAAGCTGTTATAATGCTCAAACCATCGAGGGTGTCAACGCACTGGTTGAGTGCATGAAGGAGTTTGAGGCTCAGCACTAATCAGACACATATATAAGAGGAAGACTTGGTGATGTGTGGATTCTTTCCGTTCATTGGGTCTTCCTTTTTATTATTTTCATATCTATATACAACGAAACAATAACCACAAAACTATAAACTATGAAAGTATTAGTAGCAACAGAAAAGCCCTTTGCAACTGCAGCCGTAGAGGGTATCAAAAAGGTTATCACAGAGAATGGCCACCAGACCGTATTGCTCGAGAAATATACAGATGTTCAACAGTTGCTGGATGCCGTTGCCGATGCCGATGCCATGATCGTAAGGTCAGACAAGGTAACACCCGCCGTGATTGATGCCGCCAAGAATCTCAAAATCGTGGTAAGGGCTGGAGCGGGTTACGACTCTATAGATACTGCATACGCCAAAGAGAAAAACGTGATTGTAGAGAATACTCCAGGACAGAATGCTAATGCTGTGGCAGAACTGGTGTTTGGCCTGTTAGTGTATGCCGTAAGAGGTTTCTACAATGGCAAGTCGGGCAGCGAACTCATGGGCAAGAAACTTGGCATACTCGCTTTCGGCAATGTGGGTCGCAATGTGGCACGCATAGCCAAAGGCTTCGGCATGCAGATATATGCTTACGATGCTTTCTGCCCCAAGGAGGCTATAGAGAAAGAGGGTGTGGTGGCTGTAGACTCACAGGACGAACTCTTCAAGACCTGTGATATCGTTTCTCTCCATATTCCTGCCACTGCCGAAACAAAACAGAGCATCAACGCACGCACCGTGGGACAAATGAAGAAGGGTGCCATTCTCATCAATACAGCACGCAAGGAAGTGATCAACGAACCCGAACTGCTGCAACTTATGAGCGAGCGTACCGATATCAAGTATATCACTGATATTATGCCAGATGCGCATGATTCCTTCAGCGCTTTCGAGGGTCGCTATTTCAGTACTCCCAAGAAGATGGGCGCACAGACCGCAGAGGCCAACACCAATGCTGGCATTGCTGCTGCCAAGCAGATATGCGCTTATTTCGCCACCGGCGACACCAAGTTCCAAGTAAACAAATAATCCAATAATACCAAATTTGTTATGGCAAGGATAAAACCTTTCAAAGGCGTCAGACCACCACAGCAATACGTGGAGAAAGTGGAGTCGAGGCCATACGACGTGCTCGACTCTGAAGAGGCGAGGGCAGAGGCTGGCAACAATGAGATGAGTCTCTATCATATCATCAAACCAGAAATAGACTTTGAATCTGGCACAAGCGAATATGACCCGAAAGTGTATGAGCAAGCAGCCGCCAATTTCAAAAAATTCCAGGATAAGGGATGGCTCGTGCAGGATGCCGACGACCATTATTATATATATGCGCAAACCATGAACGGACGCACTCAATATGGACTTGTGGTGGGCGCATGGGTAGACGACTATATGAATGGTGTGATCAAAAAGCATGAGTTAACTCGTAGAGATAAAGAGGAAGACCGCATGAAGCATGTGCGCGTCAATGATGCCAACATCGAACCCGTTTTCTTCGCCTATCCTGACAATGACGTGCTCAACGCCATCATCATGGAATATGCTGCCACGAAACCAGAATATGACTTCATAGCACCTATAGATGGATTCAGACATCAGTTCTGGGTGATAAGCAACCCACAGCATATCACCACCATCACACAGGAATTTGAAAAGATGCCCAACCTATACATTGCCGATGGCCATCACCGCTCGGCTGCAGCGGCACTGGTCGGTGCCGAGAAGGCCAGACTCAACCACAACCATCGCGGCGATGAGGAGTACAACTATTTCATGGCTGTCTGCTTCCAGGCTTCGCAGCTCACCATCCTCGACTACAATCGCGTGGTTAAAGACCTCAACTCGCTCACTTCGGAGCAGTTTCTGCAACGCCTCGCAGAGTCGTTTGATGTGACATGCATGGGCAGCGATATATATAAACCACAACAACTTCATGAGTTCTCGCTTTATCTTGATGGACAATGGTATAAGTTGAATGCCAAAGATGGTACCTACGACAATACCGACCCGATAGGTGTGCTCGATGTGGACATATCAAGCAGACTCATCCTCGATAATATTCTCGGTATCCGCGACCTCAGAAGTGACAAACGCATAGACTTCGTGGGCGGACTCAGGGGACTGGAGGAACTAAAGCGACGTGTAGACAGCGGTGAGATGCGCATGGCGCTTGCTCTTTATCCTGTTACAATGCAGCAGATTATGGACATTGCCGACAGCGGAAAGATCATGCCGCCCAAGGCCACATGGTTTGAGCCAAAACTGCGCTCTGGTCTCGTAATTCACAAGTTATCATGACCGACGACAGTTTTCTGACTATAGGAAAAAAGAAAGGCGAGGGATACTATACTGAAAAGCGTAGCAAATTTCTCGCCTTTTCTCATCATGTGGAAACTGCCGACCAGGCAAAGGAAATAGTGGCGGAATACAGAAAGAAGTATTTCGATGCACGCCATGTGTGCTGGGCATATATGTTAGGAGCCGAGCGTAATGATTTCAGAGCCAACGACGATGGCGAACCAAGTAGCACAGCGGGTAAACCAATTCTCGGACAGATAAACAGCCATAACCTGACCAATATTCTCATAGTGGTAATCAGGTATTATGGAGGTGTAAATCTTGGTACAAGCGGACTCATTGTGGCCTACCGTACAGCAGCTGCGCTTGCCATCGACGATAGCGATATAGAGGAATGCATAGTGGAGGAGATTATCGACTATTCCTTTACCTATGTCATGATGAACGATGTGATGAAGATAGTAAAGGACATGCAACCACGCATAGTGTCGCAAAACTACGACAACACATGCGAGATACGTCTGGCCATAAGAAAATCACAGGCAGAAGCACTGCGCAAGAGGCTGTCAAAACTCAGTTTCGGCAACGAAGAATAAAAAAGTGCAAAATTCCTTTGCCGTTTCAATTATTCTCATTACCTTTGCAGTGCACAAAAGGAAAGTTGGCAGAGTGACCGAATGCGCTGGACTCGAAATCCGGTATACCCTTTCTGGGTATCGGGGGTTTGAATCCCTCACTTTCCGCTCATGAGGGTGTGTCAAAACAGGCTGACACACCCTTTCTCTTTATACAAATGGCAACTATGATAAAAAACCTGATATTCGATTTCGGAAAGGTGCTCGTCGACTATGACTTCGACGTCTTCTTCGCAATGTATATACACGATGAGAAAAGAAGAAAGGCCTTCACACCCGTGATATACAACGAGCGACTTCAACAGCTGCTCGACTATGAGCGCAAACCTTTCGACGAGATCATGGAGGACATAGTAAATGAAAACCCTGAGTATGAGGAAGAAATACGCCATTTCATCGCTCACTATCCCGAACTTGTGACTGGCGAGATAGAAGGTATGAGAGCACTGCTCACATCACTAAAGGCAGAAGGATATAGCCTGTATGGACTCACCAACTGGTGTAGCAAAGTGCACCACACCATGAGGCAGTTTGAAATATTCAAACTCCTTGATGGTAGGGTGATATCGTCAGAAGAGCACATGGTGAAACCCAATGCCGACATCTATCTCACATTACTGCAGCGATATAGCCTCAAACCCGAAGAGTGCCTCTTTACCGACGACAGGGCTGAAAACATTGCCGCTGCCGAGGCCTTGGGCATGCAGGGAATAGTCTTTCACAATGCTGAGCAATTTGAACGCGAACTCAGAGAAAGGATATTATCAAGCAACTAATAATAAACAAAATGTATCAACTATGAAAGTAATAAAATCAGTATTGGCCCTGGTAGCCATAGTGTTGACTGGATGTGCATCGCAGAAAACAATTAGCACCGAAAGCCTCGTAGGTAAATGGTCTATAAAGAGTGCCATGGGCACCAGCACAGAGAAGGGTGAGAGTCCTGCATATATCACATTTGAAAAAGATGGTAAAGTGCACGGATGTGCCACGGTGAACCTCTTCCATGGCGGATATACCCTGAATAAAGACCAGATCACATTTTCGCAGATGGGCATGACCATGAAATGGGGGCAGAGCATGGATATAGAGAGAGCCATAAGCAAGGCTTTAGATGGCTCCTCCACAATCAAGGCAAACGGCAATAATCTCTATTTCCTCAATGCCACAAATGATACTATCATGCATATCGTGAAATAAAACAATGCCATAGTCAAATTTCTGCTAAGGTTATCATACCCCTCGTATCATTGCTTGCTGATGTCAATGCGCTTTTCGCCATTGTCATCAGTATGGCAGTCAATGATTATGGTATCGCCCTCAGAGATTTCCTCATTCACTATCATCTCTCCGAGTGCATCCTCGATATATGTTTGGATGGCACGGGTTAGCGGACGGGCACCAAACTGCACATCATAACCCTTTGAAGCCACATAGCGCTGAGCTTCTTCAGTGATGCTCATATTATATCCCAACTGCTGCAGACGTTTGCTCAATTTGCCTAACTCTATGGCACATATCTTGTTGAGTGCGGGCTCGTCTAACTGTTCAAAGGTTATAATTTCATCTATACGGTTGAGAAACTCGGGGGCAAACTGCTTGCTGAGCGATTTCTGGATAATGCTGCGTGCATACTCCCGGTCTTTCTCATCAAGCACGACTCCACTCTTGCCTGCTGCATTGAATCCCACACCATGCTGAAACTCCTTGAGGCGTCGTGTGCCTGCATTGCTTGTCATGATAATGACAGTGTTCTTGAAATCCACATTGCGTCCCTGCGAGTCGGTCAACCTTCCTTCATCCAGCACCTGAAGCAGCAGGTTATAGATGCCAGGATCTGCTTTTTCTATCTCGTCGAGCAGGATGATGGAATAGGGTTTGCGCCTAACCTTTTCTGTCAACTGGCCACCCTCCTCATAACCCACATAGCCCGGTGCCGAACCAATAAGGCGCGATGCCGTATACTTGTCATGATATTCGCTCATGTCGAGGCGTATGAGTGCCTTGTCAGAACCAAACATATATTCTGCCAATTTCTTTGTGAGATATGTCTTGCCTACACCCGTGGGACCAAGAAACATAAACACGCCGATGGGATGGTTGCTGGTGCGCAACCCGACACGGTTGCGCTGGATGGCCTTTACCACCTTGTTGATGGCCTCATCTTGGGCTATCACCTCACCTTTGAGGCTTTCGGCCATACCCTTCAAACGTATGCCCTCGCTGGAGGCAATCCTGCTCACGGGCACTCCCGACATTACTGATACAACCTCGGCCACATCGTCGGCGGTAACCACATGGCGCACGCTGTCAGAGTCCTTGAGCCATGACTCGTTGGCTGCATTTATCTCTTCTTGTAATCTAACTTGGCGGTCGCGATATTGGGCTGCCTTCTCATAATCCTGCGACTGCACGGCGGCATCCTTGAGTTTTATCACCTCTTTGAGCTCTTCCTCCAAACGTACCAGTTCTGGGGGCAATGTCTGATTGGCCAATCTTACCTTAGATCCTGTCTCGTCGAGGGCATCGATGGCCTTGTCTGGAAACATGCGGTCATTAATATATCTGCCTGTCAGGTTTACGCATGCCTTTATGGCATCATTGTCGAAAATAACATGATGGTGCTGCTCATAGCGGTCTTTGAGATTTTGCAGAATCTCTATTGTTTCATCAGCAGTGGTTGGTTCCACCATCACCTTTTGGAATCTGCGCTCCAGCGCACCGTCTTTCTCTATACTCTTGCGGTATTCGTCTATTGTGGTGGCACCTATGCACTGCACCTGTCCGCGTGCCAATGCTGGTTTGAGCATGTTGGCGGCATCCATTGAACCAGGTGCTGAGCCGGCTCCTACCATGGTATGAATCTCATCAATAAACACGATGATGTCAGGATTTTGCTCCAACTCTCTAATGATCATTTTGATGCGTTCTTCAAACTGTCCACGGTATTTGGTGCCTGCCACAACGAGCGAGAGATCAAGATTGACCACTCTCTTGTTGGCAAGTGATGGAGCCACGCGCTTAGATGCAATCATCTGAGCCAGTCCTTCTACTATGGCGCTTTTGCCCACACCAGGGTCGCCGATGAGGATAGGGTTGTTTTTCTTTCTTCTTCCAAGTATTTCAATCACCCGATATATCTCTTTCTCTCTGCCCACTACGGGGTCGAGGAGTCCTTCAGCCGCCGCCCTTGTCAGGTCGTTGCCGAAATTGTCTAGTGCAGGTGTCTTGCTCTTGGTCTTGGCTTCCTTTGTTGCCTGCATGTTGCTGTTTGAGTGCTTAACATCTTCAAACTCGTCATTTTCGTCATCTTCAGGATAGTCAAAAGAGTCTGTAGCACCCGTCACTCCGCTCAGAGCTTTTGAAGTGTTATCATAGTTAATACCATTTTGCTCCAGCACCTGCTTAGCCATGGTATTGGTATTGTCGCGTAGCATAGCCAGCAGCAGGTGGATGTCGTCTACCTTGTCTTTATGTTGTAGTCTGCTTTCGAGCACTGCCAGTCTTAGTATGTTGCTTGCTTTCTCGTCGAGTATAATCTCCTGCATGTTTGTAGATTTCTTTATGGTATCAAAACCGTCTGCAGGTTTGAGTTTCTCCTGAAGTTGCACCTTCAGTTCGTTTCTGTCCATATTCATATTGTCGAACAACTGTTTGGTTGTGCCCCTTCTGATTCTGAGCATAGCCAGCAGCAGGTGTTCTGGGCTCACCTTGTCTGCATTTAGTCTGTCGGCCTCTTCTCGGCTGAAAGCTAGTATTTCTGAAACGATATTTGAAAATTGGTTGTACTTCATAATCCTATTATTCTATGTATTTACTATTGACGATGTAGCAAATTGTATGCCACTCATAGTCTAATTTACTATTATCTGTTGCAAAGATACAAAAGATATTTGTAAATACACCAAAAAACAAATAAAAAAAGCGACCACCTTCACAGGCCATCGCTCCATACCTTCTTCGGTATTAGTTTAAGGTAAAAAGATTGTTTTCAGGATAACGTTTGCAAAGATACTCAATATTTTTAACATCTCCAAATGAATTATGATATTTTTTTTGTTTATTTATCTGTGAGGGCACACAATTTGGTTTGTTAATGTCAAAACACCTCGTTTGTGATTATATGGTAAAAGAAATTATTAAATTGCAAGTTGCCATTTTGGAAATTATCCGAACATTTCATAATAAAATCCAATGTCTACTCTTTATTAGTTAGGTGTGTCTCAGAAGCACATACCGGACAACCAATTATCAGCTGTCATCAAAACAGTGATTATTCCACTTTCGTTTGTATTGATTAGCGTAATTATTAAAATGTTTTAGAATACACGCGCGAACTATTTGCTTTAGAGAGTAATATTAGTTAATGAGAGGCTATCGATTTAATAGTTGTAAATGTATGAAACAGTCGCTTATATGTTAGCATAAGATGCTGTTTTATTTTTACTATACACTGTGTTTGATTTATATTCACCACTGCTGAATATATGTTCACCACTGCGGAATATATGTTCAGCACTGCGGAATATACGTTCCGCACTGCGGAATATAACTCAAATACCTATTATGTGGAAATATCAATAGGCAATTAGAACAATTACAACCGGCAATCAGAACAATTACAACCGGCAATCAGAACAATTACAGCTGGTAATTAGAACAATAATAAAAGTTTAGCAAGTTGAATCAGAGAATAAGGGCAAGCGTTCAAGGCACGCCCCGAAGGGGCAACGAGCACATAGCCCAGGGCATCG
>SAMEA3663092__coassemble_80_pt1 | contig 37903 bp, 19 predicted proteins | sample SAMEA3663092__metabat2_high_PE_017 | metagenome-assembled genome bin SAMEA3663092 (sample SAMEA3663092) | pig gut metagenome | biome: pig gut; feature: pig-associated habitat; material: faeces | place: France | collected 2012 | reverse complement strand
GATATATAGATATTCAACTGCTGCACTATTGCTATCTTATTGAAATAACCGCGCGCCGCATCCATACAAGGATGATGGCAAAGGCCATGCGTGTGGATATCATCAGCCATGCAGAGATGCCCGTGGCGGCAAAGACTATGGTGTCTTCAAGCATGGAGTGATTCATAATCAGATGATAATTCACATCATTGGCCTCTTCACGGTTGATGAGCCCTTTCTCTTCCAGTTCTACCATCACCGCCGAACCATAACTGATGCCCAACACATTGCCCACAAGCCACATGTATGCCGACTGGCGAGGCAAACCGAAGAGGGTCATCAGGGGTGCAAGGAATGTCGAGAGCGGCGCAAGCAGGTTGTAGGCTTCTATGAGTCGCTGGATAACCATCAGCACATATATAATAAGAAATACGATGGCCGACATCTTGACCTGCGAAAGCAACCATGTAGCCATCACCGCCCCGAATGCGCTACCCTCTTCGGCACCCATATAAAGATAAGGGTCGGGCATGGATGGCAACAGGATATTGAGCACCAAAGCACATACAAAAGCCATTACTATGCGTATAAGGCACATCTTCCAGAATGAAGAACCCGTCTTGCGGTTGACAGCACACTCCATGGGCAAGGCATGACAGAGGGCTATCATGAGCGATAGTATGGTGGCCTGCTTCATGGTGAGAGGCATAGACATCATGGCGGCAATGCCCGCATAGGTGCCTGCCGAGGCTCCCGAGATGAAGGCCACAGCAGAGGCTCCGGGCAGTCCGAGATGCACAAAGACGGGATGGAGATATAGTGCCATCCATTCCAAGATACCAAAAAACTGCAGCAGTGTTACTGCCAATGATATGGGTATCATGAGTTTGAGCAGCCAACTGGCACTCTTCCATGTGGTGGGCAATGCTGCTGCCATGCAGATACGCATGGTATGCAGCACCGTGGGCATCTTATGTATCGGTGAGTTAATATGCATAATGTTTACTTTTTGCGGTGCAAAAGTAGACATTTTTTTTCATATAGAAAAGACAATAAGGCAAAATGGCTATCTTTTTTAAATGACAATTTGTCATGCTTGGAGGCATGAGGCACGGATATTGAGCGGTTGGCAACTGAAAGGAGACGAAAAGATATGACATTCAACAATGCAAACGCAGGCCAGCAAGGCAACAAACAGTCTGCCATGGCCAAATACGCAAAGAATCTCGTGGAGCAAGCACGAGCCGGAAAACTGGACCCAGTGATTGGTCGCGATGATGAGATCAGAAGGGTGCTGCAGATTCTGTCGCGCCGCACCAAAAACAACCCCGTGCTCATAGGCGAGCCCGGCACTGGCAAGACTGCCATTGCAGAGGGACTGGCAGAGAGAATAGTAAGGGGCGACGTGCCCGAAAACCTCAAAAACAAGCAGATCATGAGCCTCGATATGGGTGCCCTGGTGGCTGGTGCCATGTATAAGGGCGAGTTTGAGGAGCGACTCAAAAGCGTAATCAATGAGGCCGCAGGCAGCGATGGAAACATCATCCTGTTTATAGATGAAATCCATACCCTTGTGGGAGCCGGAGGAGGCGAAGGTGCTATGGATGCTGCCAATATCCTAAAGCCCGCACTGGCACGAGGGGAACTGAGAGCCATAGGCGCCACCACACTAAACGAATATCAGAAATATTTTGAAAAAGATAAGGCTCTGGAACGAAGATTCCAAAAAGTGATGGTGGACGAACCTGATGAACTGAGCGCCATAAGCATACTGCGCGGACTCAAAGAGAGATATGAAAACCACCATAAGGTGAGAATACAAGACGATGCATGCATAGCAGCAGTAAAACTCTCTGAGAGGTATATAAGCGACCGATTTCTGCCCGACAAGGCCATAGACCTCATGGACGAGGCGGCAGCAAAACTGAGAATGGAGCACGACTCGGTGCCTGAGGAACTGGACGAGACCTCACGAAAACTCAAGCAGATGGAAATAGAGCGCAGGGCCATAGGCAAAGAAGACCACAAACAACTGGATAAAGATATTGCCGAACTCAAAGAAAAGGAAAGTAAACTGCGTGAAAAATGGGAAGGCGAGAGAAAACTCGTAAACAAGATACAAGACTACAAACAGAAGATCGAAAATCTCAAAATAGAGGCTGAAAGGGCTGAACGAGAGGGCGACTATGGTCGTGTGGCTGAGATAAGATACGGAAAACTGCAACAGATAGAAAAGGATATAGAGGCAGTGAAAGAGCAACTCAGAAGTGCACAGGGAGGAGATGCCATGGTGCGAGAAGAGGTGACAGCCGACGATATAGCCGAAGTGGTGAGCAAGTGGACAGGAATACCCGTGACACGCATGCTCAAGAGCGAAAAAGAGAAATTGCTGCATCTCGAAGAAGAACTGCACAAGAGAGTGGTGGGACAGGAAGAGGCCATCAGTGCCGTGAGCAATGCCGTGAGAAGAAGCCGAGCCGGACTCCAAGACCCCAAGCGACCCATAGCATCTTTCATCTTCCTTGGCACCACGGGAGTGGGCAAGACAGAACTGGCAAAGGCACTGGCCGAATTCCTCTTCAACGACGAGAGCATGATGACGCGTATAGACATGAGCGAATATCAGGAGAAATTCAGTGTGACCAGACTCATCGGTGCTCCTCCGGGATATGTTGGATATGATGAGGGAGGACAGTTGACCGAGGCTGTGAGACGCAAACCATACTCCGTGGTGCTGCTCGACGAGATAGAGAAAGCGCATCCCGACGTGTTCAACATACTGCTGCAAGTGCTCGACGATGGCAGACTGACCGACAACAAAGGGCGTACGGTTAACTTCAAGAATACTATCATCATCATGACATCAAACCTCGGAAGCCAACTCATCAGAGAGGGAATAGCCGAGGGCAACGGTACCATACCAGACAAAACCAAGGCCGAAGTGATGGGAATGCTCAAGCAAACAGTCAGACCAGAACTGCTCAACCGCATAGACGAAACTATCATGTTTGAACCGCTAAACAAACAGCAAATAACAGAGGTGGTGAGACTGCAAGTAAACGGCGTCATAAAGATGCTTGCCGAACAGGGCATCAACCTCACACTCAACGACCATGCCATAGAGCAACTGGCCAACATGGGCTTCGACCCCGAATATGGTGCAAGACCCGTGAAGAGAGCAATACAGCAACACTTGCTCAACGATCTCTCACGCAAGATCTTAGCAGGCACCGTAGATAGTACGAAACCTATAGTCATTGATGACATAGAATGACAGAAAGACCACTATTAGGCCACTCAAAGATAAAAGGGAGAAAGACTGAACAAGTTTTTCTCCCTTTTGTTTTGCTGTTTGATTACTTATTTGTAAATTTGCAACGAACTATAGTATATATGTATAAATCAAGGATTGAATGAAAGAATTTGTAATTTCAGAAGCAAAGACAGAAACGGCTGTGCTCGTGGGACTGGTAACCAAAGAGCAAGACGAAGCCAAAACCAAGGAATATCTCGATGAACTGGAATTTCTTGCCGACACCGCAGGAGCACAGGTGGTCAAAAGGTTTACGCAAAAAGCCAACGGACCAAGCACCGTGACATACGTGGGCACAGGAAAACTGGAGGAGATAAGACAATATATCAAAGACGAAGAAGACGCCGAAAGGGAAGTGGGAATGGTCATATTCGACGATGAACTCACTGCCAAGCAAATAAGAAACATCGAAAAGGCTCTGCAGGTGAAAATCCTGGACCGCACGTCCCTAATACTCGACATCTTCGCCATGAGAGCACAAACAGCTGAAGCCAAGACACAGGTGGAACTGGCTCAGCACCGATATATGCTACCACGACTGCAACGACTATGGACACACCTCGAAAGGCAAGGTGGCGGTTCGGGCAGCGGCGGTGGCAAGGGCAGCGTGGGACTGAGAGGACCAGGTGAGACTCAGCTCGAAATGGACCGCCGAATAATCCTGCAACGCATCACACTGCTCAAGCAGCGACTCGAAGAGATAGACAAACAGAAAACTACACAGCGCAAAAACCGCGGCAGGATGATACGAGTGGCCTTGGTGGGATATACCAACGTGGGCAAATCGACAATGATGAACCTGCTGGCAAAAAGCGAGGTGTTTGCAGAAAACAAACTCTTTGCCACACTCGACACAACAGTCAGAAAAATGGTCATCGACAACCTACCCTTCCTGCTTGCCGACACCGTGGGATTTATACGAAAACTGCCCACTGACCTCGTAGACTCGTTTAAGTCTACACTCGACGAGGTGAGAGAGGCTGACCTGCTGGTGCACGTGGTGGACATCTCCCACCCCGACTTCGAAGAGCAGATAGCTGTGGTGGAGAAAACACTCAGCGAACTGGGATGCGCCGACAAACCATCGCTCATGGTCTTTAACAAAATAGACGCTTATACATGGGTGGAGAAAGAACCTGACGACCTAACACCTGCAACAAAAGTGAACACTGACCTGGCTGCACTCAAAAAAACATGGATGGCTAAACTCAATGACAACTGCCTCTTCATCTCGGCTAAAGAAAAAGAAAATATTGACGAACTCAGAGATGTGCTCTACAGGAAAGTGAGAGAACTGCACGTGCAGAAATATCCATACAACGACTTCCTCTACGATAAATACGAACAGGAATAAAACATTTGGCATGATGACCGACAACAACAGAAATGAGTATTACAGGTCGCTTGACATCAACGAGATAGAGATGATGGAGCGACACGGATGCACCGCCGACGACTGGACACGAGTGACCGTGGCCGACGGTTTCGATGCCGACTTTGTGGCCAACGTGAGGTTCTGTGGCGATGTGACCATAGGCGAAAACTATAAACTCATAGAAGTGGAAGAGGGATTCATGAGACACTCGGGCATCTATAATGCCACATTGAGAAATACCAACATCGGAGACAACTGCCTGATAGAGAATATAGGTGCATATATAAACAACTGCAACATCGGAGACGACTGCTATATATGCAATGTGGGACTCATCACCACCACTGACGGAGCCACATTCGGACAAGGCATCACCATTGCCGTGCTCAACGAGGCTGGACGGGGAAACATCGTATTGTATGACAATCTGTCAGCACAGATGGCAGCAGCCATGGTGAGATGGGAAAGAGATAATCACAACCTCTTTGACACTATCAAAGGCATGACCATAGAGTATGGCGAGCAGGCCAGACCAAAGCAGACGACCATCGGTTTCGGTGCCAAAATCATCAACACAAAAGAACTGGTAAACATATCCGTGGGAGACGACTGCGAGATAAATGGTGCTGCAAGACTGGCAGACTGCACCCTGGCAGGACAGCAACAGGCCAGCATATACATAGGCAACGACTGCATAATAGAAAACTGCATAGTGCAACCCGGTGCCAGCATCACCGACGGAGCTAAGGTCACAAACAGCCTGATCGGCGAGGCTTGCCATGTGGGCAGAGGATTCTCGGCCGAAAGCACCGTGGCATTCGCCAACTCATATCTCGACAATGGAGAGGCTTGCGCCAATTTCTGCGGACCCTTCACCGTGAGCCACCACAAAGCTACACTACTCATAGGCACCATGCTCTCGTTTTATAATGCAGGATCGGCAACAAACTACAGCAACCACGCATACAAGATGGGACCAATACACTACGGAACACTGGCGCGTGGATGCAAAACTGCAAGCGGAGCACATATTCTGCTACCTGCCAACATTGGCGACTTCTCAATGATTATGGGCAAGATAACAGGGCATCCCGACACTAATGCCCTACCCTTCTCATACATCATTGCCAACGGCAACGATACCTTCATAGTGCCTGCAAGAAATATTGCTACCATGGGCACTTGGAGAGACATAGGCAAATGGGACAAGAGAGACCAAAGACCAGCAGAGGGCAGAATAGCTGCCATGACCACCGACTGGCTAAACCCCGTGACCATGCAACGAGTCTGTGATGGCAGACAACTCCTCATCAACATGAAAGAACAGGGCAATACTGACAACCGAGGCAACTATAACTACTCAGGGTGTCTCATCACACCAAAAGCCCTCAACAGGGGCATACAACTCTATGACATGCTCATCAGAATGGCTATGGGCAGGGGTACCGACATCTATGGCGACCTCGTGCCTCATACCGTTACGGGCATGGAAACATGGATGGACCTCGGGGGCATGGCTTTGCCTGCTTCATGCCTCGAAAATCTCGAGAATGCCATTGCAAACGGTAGCATCAGCAATATTGCCGACGCAGAAAAGATGCTCGCAAATTATGCCGACCATTACGACGACTATAAATGGGCATGGACATACCGCACCATACTAAACTACCACCAGTGGGACAGCATGACAAACGATGATGCACAGAGGGTGAGCAACGAGGGCAAAGAGGCCACGGCTACATGGAAACAACTCATACGCGAAGATGCACAAAAAGAATGGGCCATGGGCGACGTGGACGAGGAAACATACAATAAACACAGAAGAGATATAAAATAAATACATAACTATTATGAAAAAAATAATAATGATTGTTGTGGCAATGGCTACCATGATGGCTGCCTACGCCAATGGATACAAGTATGAGAGCGTGGAGGGCGACAAAACAGGCACACGCATCTACACCCTCGACAACGGACTCAAAGTTTATCTCTCAGTAAACAAAGACAAACCACGCATACAGGCTTATATAGCAGTGCGCACGGGCAGCAGAAATGATCCGAAAGAAACCACTGGACTGGCACACTACCTTGAGCATATCATGTTTAAGGGCACCACAAATTTCGGCACCACTGATGCCAAGGCCGAAGCTGTATATCTAAAGCAGATCGAAGACTTGTATGAGACCTACCGCTCACTCACCGATTCTACAGAGCGCAGCCTTTGCTACCATAAAATCGACAGTATCTCGCAGATAGCAGCACAGTATAATATTCCCAACGAATATGACAAGATGATGGCGGCAATAGGTGCAAGCGGAACAAATGCCTATACAAGCAATGATGTGACTTGCTACACAGAAAACGTGCCTGCCAACGAACTCGACGCATGGGCGCAGATTCAGGCCGACAGATTCCAAAACATGGTGGTAAGGGGATTTCATACTGAACTGGAGGCCGTGTATGAGGAGTATAACATCGGACTGGCTCAGGATAATAATAAATGGTGGACAGCAAACTATGCACTGCTCTTCCCCAACCATCCCTACGGCACACAAACCACTATTGGCACACAAGAGCACCTCAAAAACCCATCGATTGTAAACGTAAAGAACTATTTCAATAAGTTCTATGTGCCTAATAATGTGGCAATATGCCTCTGCGGCGACCTCGACCCAGATAGTACCATAGCACTCATCGACAAGCACTTCGGAGCATGGAAACCAAACCCCAACCTCACATTCACTCAATACCCCAGACTCAAAGAGCGCACTGAGGTAAGAGATACCACCGTGGTGGGACAGGAGTCGGAAATGATATCTGTATCATGGCCCTTCGATGGTGCCGCATCAATGCAAAACGACACACTGAGCCTGGTGGCCAAGATGCTATATAACGGCAATGCGGGCATCATGGACCTCAACATAAACCAAAAGATGAAAACCCTTTATTCGGCTGCATTTCTCGCCAGCAACAACGAGTATTCATCCCTCATCCTCTATGGCATGCCTAACGAAGGACAGAGCCTTGACGATGTGAAAGCAGTGATGCTGCAAGAGATCGAAAACCTCAAGAAGGGCAATTTCGCCAACGACCTGCTGCAGTCGGTATACAACAATGAAAAACTCGCCGACATGATAACTATGGAATATGCATCGCAGAGAGTGGACAAGTATGTGGATGCCTTCATCAACGGCGCAAAATGGAAAGACGTGGTGGAGAAATCAGAACGCATGGGCAGGATAACACGAGATGATATCATTGCCTTTGCCAAGAGACACTTCAAGGAAAACTACGTGGTGGTATACAAACGTACAGGTGAGGATAACTCTATCAAGAAGATAGACAAACCAAAGATCACTGCCATTCCTTCAAACAGAGACCATCAAAGCGATTTCGCTACCAGAATAATCGAGCACAAGGCGCAAGACCTCACTCCACAGTTCGTTGACTTTAATAAAGACCTCACACAGGGCAAGACAAAGAAAGGACTGCCTGTGCTGTATGTCAAGAACAACGAAAACGGACGCTTCAGCCTCACCTACGTCTACGACCTGGGACAGGAAAACAATAAATGGTTGACATACGCAGCCGAATATCTCTCCTTGCTCGGCACCGACAAGATGACAGCAGAGGAGTTTAAGCAGAAGATGTATAAACTGGCATGCTCATTCAATGTTAGTTCGGGCATCGCCAATACGTATGTTGAAATTAGTGGACTGGCTGACAATATGAAGGAGGCTATCATACTGGCTGAGGATTTCATGGCCAATGCCAAGGCAGACAAAGAGGCGTGGAACAAATATACCGAACAGGTAATGAAATCGCGCAAGGACAACAAACTCGACCAAAGCACTAACTTTAATGTGCTCTCGCAATACGGCATATACGGCGACTATAACGAACAGAAAAATATTCCCGACAGCACTGAACTGGCCAACTGCAACCCCGAAGACATGGTGGCGCTCATCAACGGCATTGCCAAGTATAAGCACCATATACAATATTATGGACCGGAAAATATCAAGCAGTTGACTGCCATAATCAACAAATACCACAAAACACCAAAGACACTGCTCGACGCTCCAAAAGGTCGCCAATATCAGGAGCAGATAGTAAACGAAACGGAGATATTCATAGCCCCATATAATGCTAAGAATATTTACATGTCACAGTATACCAATACCGGGCGCAAGTGGAACGCCGACAATACTGCCGTAATATCGGTATTCAACGAATATTTCGGAGGAAGCATGAACTCGGTGGTATTCCAAGAACTGCGCGAGAGCCGCGCCCTGGCATATAGTGCCTCGGGGTATTATATCACTCCATGGCGAAAAAATCATCCCGAATATTCAAGAACTTATATCATAAGCCAAAACGACAAGATGATGGACTGCATCAATACCTTCAACAGTATCATCGACACAGTACCACAGTCTGAAAAGGCTTTCAATCTGGCCGTACAGTCAATAAAGAAATCCATAGAGTCGCGCCGCGTGACCAAAGAGGGCATCATCTCTGCATACGAGAGTGCCAAGAAAAAAGGCATCGACTATGATATATATAAAAAGGTATATGAGGCACTGCCCAGCATGACATTGGCAGACATAGTGAAATTTGAACAGGAAACCATGGCTGGCAAACCACGCCGCTATCTCATACTCGGCAACGAGGACGAACTCGACATGGAAGCCCTCGGAAAGATCGGCAAAATACATAGGCTGACCACCGAGCAGATCTTCGGTTACTAAGTGTTTATGATATTATCACTAACACATTCACCAGGTTCTGCAAAACAACGGAATATGTATTGACAAAAGAAATAATCAGTTTTTAAACAAAAGAAATATCAACAACAAATCAACTATTATGGCAACACCAGATTTCAAGTATGCACCAATGTTTCAGTTGGGCAAAGACGAAACCAACTACTACCTCTTGACTAAAGAGGGAGTGACCACATCTGAATTTGAGGGGAAAACCATTCTCAAGGTGGCTCCCGAGGCATTGACAGCCTTGGCTAACCAGGCTTTCCGTGATGTTAACTTCCTGCTCAGACGAAGTCACAACGAGCAGGTGGCTAGCATCCTCAACGATCCTGAGGCTAGCGACAATGACAAATATGTGGCACTCACATTCCTTAGAAATGCCGAGGTGGCATGCAAGGGCAAACTGCCTTTCTGCCAGGATACGGGCACTGCCATCATACATGGCGAAAAGGGACAGCAGGTGTGGACAGGCTACTGCGACGAGGAGGCTCTCTCGAGAGGTGTATATAACACTTATACACAGGAGAACCTGCGATACTCACAGAATGCTCCACTAAACATGTATGACGAGGTAAACACCCGATGCAACCTGCCTGCACAGATAGACATAGAGGCCACCGAGGGAGACGAGTATAAGTTCCTATGCGTGGTGAAAGGTGGAGGTTCGGCCAACAAGACCTATTTCTATCAGGAGACAAAGGCCAGAATTCAAAACCCTGGCACACTCGTGCCTTTCCTCGTAGAGAAGATGAAAACTCTTGGCACTGCTGCATGCCCACCATATCATATAGCATTCGTAATCGGTGGTACATCGGCAGAGAAAAACCTGCTCACTGTAAAACTGGCTTCCACTCATTATTATGACAACCTGCCTACCACTGGCGACGAGACAGGAAGGGCTTTCCGCGACATCGAACTGGAGAAACAACTGCTCGAAGAGGCATACAAGATCGGTCTCGGTGCACAGTTCGGAGGTAAATATTTCGCACATGACATAAGGGTGGTACGTCTGCCCCGCCATGGTGCTTCATGCCCTATCGGACTCGGCGTGAGCTGTTCTGCCGACCGCAACATCAAGGCAAAGATCAACAAAGATGGTGTGTGGATAGAGAAACTCGACGACAACCCAACAGAACTCATACCTGAGGAATTGAGAAATGCCGGCGAAGGCAATGCAGTGAAAGTAGACCTCAACGAACCAATGGCTGATATCTGCAAGAAACTCTCACAATACCCTGTATCTACACGACTGAGCCTCAACGGTACTATCATCGTGGCTCGCGACATAGCGCATGCAAAACTCAAAGCCCGCATAGATGCCGGCGAGGAATTGCCTGAGTATTTCAAGAATCATCCTGTGCTCTATGCCGGTCCTGCCAAGACTCCAGAAGGTATGCCTTGCGGAAGTATGGGTCCCACCACTGCCAATCGTATGGATCCATACGTGGATGAGTTCCAGGATCATGGTGGTTCGATGATCATGATTGCCAAGGGCAACCGCACCGATGTGGTAACAGAAGCATGCAAGAAGCATGGAGGTTTCTATCTCGGCAGCATCGGCGGTCCAGCAGCCGTATTATCCATGAACTCCATCAAGAGCATCGAATGCGTTGAATATCCCGAACTCGGCATGGAGGCTATATGGAAGATACAGGTGGAGAACTTCCCTGCTTTCATCCTCGTGGATGACAAGGGAAATGACTTCTTCAAAACCCTGTAACACAAAGATCTGAAACAGCAAATTTGAAACAATATATTTGAAACAATATATTTATGACAACAAATGAATAGGGAGGGCAGTGCCCTCCCTATTCATATATAAGCAACAAAACTTCGTGAAACCGTCCCTATCATTGGCACTACACATTGGCACAAAAGGATGGTGTTATTTCAAATAGTCTGTCTTGTCGGGACCGAGATAATAGCCTGTGTGTGGGGGTTGGTTGTATGCCACATTCTGGTATGCTATTGCCAGACGGTATGGGATGTCTTGCATGAGGCAGTCTATACGATAGTCTGTGGGTATGGTGGAAACATAAAGTCTGAGTTCGCTACTGTCTTTGGTACGCACAAGCACTTCCTCTCGCCAGTCGCCTATGATATCGGCACTAAGACACGGATTAGACTTGGTCCCGTTGTTGAACGTGCATCCCTCAAAGCGATAAAGAGGGTTGCAAGTGCCCGTAGTCCAGTCATACTTGCTTACAGTTTCATGGTCGAGCATCTCCCTAAGTAGGTCGCCATCCCACCACACAGCCGAATTGGTAGGCAGACGACGACCTCTCATATACATGGCAGTATTGTCGCCATTATTCCTTGCAAACCGCTGTTTGATATCCTTACCAGGTTTCCTGTTGCTGGCATTAATTGATTTTTGGCGTGGGTCTTCGTTTGGTTTTTGGTGTTGGTCTCGGGCTGGTTTTTGGCTAAGGTCTCGGGCTGGTTTCTTTCGTTTGTCGCCAGTTGGGCTGTCGCCTTTGACAAGCACTTTGCCTTTAATGTTTCGTATGCCTTTGCTGTCAGAACTCCACATCTCGAGTCCTGGATTAGTAGGGTCTATATCGGCAGCCATACATCTGCCCACATCCCATGAACTCTTTATCTGAAAGATAACCTCCCCCGTAGCGGCATCACGCAGTTCACTACCGTCACGTTTGTTTTCGTGGCAGTCCCAAAGTTGCAGTTTATCTGTAGATGGGTCGAAGGCAGTGAGGTGCATAGCATCTCCATGCCCCATACGAGTATTGTAAAGTCCGCGTCCATCATTGTCTACAGCCATTGAACCATAGGTTATTTCGTCGCACCCATCGCCATCCACGTCTGCTACCCTGATATTATGGTTGCCCTGTCCGGCATAGTCGCTCCACTGAGTGTTTTTGGTATCAAAAGTCCAATAATTGGTCAGGCTATGTCCGTCCCAGTTCCATGCTGCCAATACGGTGCGTGTATAATAGCCGCGGCAGAAGACTGCCGATGCCCGTTTGCCATCAAGATAAGCCACTGCGGCCAGATAGCGCTCAGAGCGGTTACCCTTGCTGTCGCCCCACTCCATTGGTTGTCCACGGTCGGGCACATAGTCAACAGTGGCGAGGGCTTCTCCCGTGAGTCCGCTAAACACGGTAAGATATTCGGGTCCACGGAGTATTCGTCCTTCGAGAGGAGATCGCTCTTCGCCTATTCCTTCCAGCCATACAGCCTTTGGATCTCCTATGACATGACCTTTGCCATCTGTGGTTCCATCGGCTGTTTTAACCATAAATTCGGCCTTGCCATCGCCATCGAAATCATAAACGAGGAACGGAACATAATGTGCACCACTTCGGATATTGCATCCCATGTCTATGCGCCACAATTTGGTACCATCGAGGCGGTAGCAATCAAAGAGAGTGTTGCCCGTAAACCCATTATGCGAATTGTCGTGGGCACGCGACGGTTCCCATTTTAAAATAATCTCATACTGTCCATCGCCATCCACATCGCCCACGCTGGCATCATTGGCCGAATAGGTATAGGTCTGTCCATTGGGCAGTGTTCTGTCTGCTGGTTTATCCAGTGGGATAGGTATATAGTCTTGAGGACTATCGGCCTTGAGTGTATAGCTGCCCTCGCCTGCGCATCCGCCCTTGACGGTATATACGGCATCTGTAGAGAGGGGATTGTCATCAATAAAGAAGGTGCCACCTGTGGTAAGGGGTAGGGCATTGAGTTTCTCTCCATTGCGGTATACGTCATAACTCTCACCCTTTGCATCGGCCTCGAGTGTACGCCAAGATACCACCACCTTGTTATCATGCGAACGTAGTGCTACCACTCCTCTATTGAGTTTTTCGAGATTCATGGAAGGCTTGTCATACCTTGGCTGTGCCGACAATGTCAGCGTAGCGAAAAAAGCAGATAATGATAATATAATTCTTTTCATTGGATATATTGATTGTTCTGTTAGCAGTTAATAATAGGACGAGCCATATAAAGAAAGGTTTAAGACTCAACAACAAAAAAATAACTATTGTTATGCATAAGCACAAGAATAAATCACCTATGGTTTATATATAGGCAATAAGAAAAGCGGGTGTGACAACATAATTGACACACCCGCCATGATATTTAAAGTTATTTTATCTGATCAAAGCCTTCGCCGAATACTCCCTGGCAGAAAGACTGCGACACGAGAGCCATGGGGTCGATGGTCTTGATATAGTTGAAGAGTTCCTGCGACTCATACTTCCTTGCCATCACCATGAGTATCTTCACTTCATTCTTGCTGTACCATCCCTTGCCGTCTATGAGGGTCACCCCTCGGTGCAACTGTTTGTTGATAGCATCGGCAATCTTGACATACTCCTTGGATATGATGATAAACTGCACTGTCTGCCTTGTGCCATTGATAACATAATCGCACACGTATGCGGCTATCAGGGTGAAGGCCACACCATAGACAATAGTCTCGGTACTATGAAAGAGCAGGTATGAAGAACAGATGATGCAGATATCTATCATCTGCATGGCTCTACCAAAGCTCATCCTGAAATACTTGTTGAGCAGGGCTATGATGATGTCGGTGCCACCGGTACTGCCATTGTGCGAGAATACCAGTCCGAGACCGGCACCTCCAAGAGCGCCACCTATGAGCACGTGCATGAACTTATCCTCGCCAGCGGTAATGATGGGATACTGCTGGAAGAGAGGCTGAAGAAGTCCCACAAACAACGACATTATAGACACTCCGATGACTGTTCTGATGGTGAACTGTCGGCTCAACGCCTTTGATGCCAATACGAGCATGGCAAGGTTGAGCACTAAGATGGAAGCGCCTGCAGGCAGTCCGAATGCATAGAAAAGCAATGCCGAGATACCCGACACACCGCCCATCACCACCTGTTCGGGCAGGATAAAGGCGGTATAGCCGAAAGCATACGACATGATGCCTGCGCAAATAAAGAAGTAGTCTTTGGCTACCTGTTTGGTTGTGACCTTGGCAATGCCCATGGTAATCAATCTTCTGAGTTCTCGTCCTTACGGGTTTTGCGTATGGCACGCTTGCGTGTCTTCTTCTTATCCTCTACTGGTTTGTCGCTCTTGACGCCTGCCAGTTCGGGATCTATAAGTATGCGTCCGCAATATTCGCAAACGATCACTTTTTTGTGCATCTTGATGTCGAGTTGTCTCTGTGGTGGAATCTTGTTGAAGCAACCACCGCATGCGTCGCGCTGCACGTATACGATGCCCAGACCATTGCGCACGCTGCGGCGTATGCGCTTGAATGACGAGAGCAGACGTGGCTCAATCTTCACTTCCAGTTCTTCAGCCCTGGCCTTGAGTCTTTCCTCCTCGGCACGTGTCTCGGCCATGATCTCGTCGAGCTCGTTTTTCTTCACCTCGAGGTCTTTGGTTCTCTCCTCGATGTTATGCTGTGTGGCATCCATCTCGGCAGTCTTTTCGCTTACCTTGTTCTGAGCCTCGCGAATCTTTTTGTTGCAGAGTTCAACCTCGAGGGTGAGATATTCGATTTCTTTTGTCAGGGTGTCATACTCGCGGTTATTCTTAACGTCATTGAGTTGCGAGTTATACCTGTCGAGACGTGTCTGAGCCTCAAAGATCTCTGCTTTCTTCTGCGAGATGGCCTTTTGGAACTCATCGATATCCACTCTGAAATTTTCGAGTCGTGTGGTGAGTCCTTCTATTTCGTCTTCAAGGTCTTGCACCTCAAGAGGCAGTTCGCCGCGCAGTGCCCTTTCCTCATCAATACCTGTGAGGGTGGTCTGCAGTTGATAGAGAGTTTTGAGTTTCTCTTCTACCGACAAGTCTGTAGGATCATTTTTCTTTGCCATAATTAATCTGTTGTATTTTTGTTATTTGTTAAATGTATACTATTGGATTGGTATTGGTGGTAGCCACGATGGTTTTGATGCCAGGGCATTCTTTGTCGATGACTTCTTTCATGAGATGAGCGGTATACTGTTCGCTTTGGTAATGTCCGATCACGCATATCTGTATCTCCTGCTCATGTCCGGCATATACATGATAATGCATCTCGCCTGTTATGAAGGCATCGGCACCAGCCTTGATGGCATCGACGAGGAGGAAATCGCCTGCGCCCCCGCATATAGCCACCTTGGATATAGGTCTGCTAAGGAGTTGGTTGCACTGTGCGCACTGCACATCAAACACACTCTTGACATGGTCCACAAATGCTTTGGCTTCCATAGGTTGCTGCAATGTGCCCATCACACCACTTGCCCCCTCCACTCCGTCGGCAGTGCGCACAGGAGAGAAGAAGTCGGCACCGCTTAGACCGAGCATGTGGGCAATGCGGAAGTTGACCCCTCCTCTTGCATTGTCGAGGTTTGTATGCATGGCCACTATGGCTATGTCGTTCTTGATGGCTTTCATCACCGAGCGCTCCACCAGGTCGGCATCGCTGATGCGCTTCAGTCCATGGAAGATGAGCGGATGATGAGAAACCACCAGGTTGCATCCTTTTGTCATTGCCTCGTCTATGATGTCTTCGTTGACGTCAAGGCACAATAAAGCCCCTGACACATCCGTCTCTGTCAATCCTATCTGCAGGCCGGCATTATCCCATCCTTCCTGCAGGGGCAGAGGCGCGAAACGTTCAAGGGCACTAATTACATCCTTTATTTTCACGCTGTTAAGCTAATATGTTATATATATGTATGTTCTGTATACTGATATATGTTTTGCTATTCAGTGTGCAAAGTTAGTGTAATTATTATTGATAACCAAGAAATGCTCTGGTTATTTAGTGTTTTTTAATTTTCTTGCTTTCACCATACCATTGTCGTATCTCACTACTTCTATGTAGAGAGTGGAGTCGGCAGGCTGTGCCATTCTCTGTCCCTGCATGTTGTAATACTCTATGGCAACCACTTTTCCAGGTTTTGTTTCGGGCATTGCATCCATGTCTATGATGGCCGAAGTCTCGGCTGTCTGTCTGAGTGCGGCATGTGCGCCATAGTATGCGGGTTTGGCATTGAGTTGGCTATCGTAGAGCAAGGGGTTACGGTCTTTGCGCCATGTGATACCATCGTCGAGTCCCCATATCATGAGTTCGTTGCAGTTGTCGGCAAGCATAGCCAGGCGCGAGATGCTATAATAGTCACGTGCTTGTTGGATGAAGTTATAGTCATTCTTGTCGCATCCAAGATCTAGTTCGGTAATTACGCATTTCAGTCCCAGATCATTATATCTCTTGATGTTGGCCTCCATGTTTCTCACTTCTATGGCACCCACGTCGAGATGGCTCTGCAAGCCAACGCCATGGATGGGCACACCCCTTTCCTTTAGTTTCTTGGCCAGATTATAAAAGGCTTCGGCCTTGGCTTTTCCCTTGAATTCCACGCCATAGTCGTTGAGGATGAGCACGGCATCGGGGTCGGCCCTGTGTGCCCATACGAAAGCGGAGTCGAGGAAGTCTTCGCCTATGGACTGCCATACGGATGGTCTGAGGGTATAGGCATTGGGGTCAGTGCGCACTGCCGACTGGTCGTCGCTGAGCACCTCATTGCACACATCCCATTCGGCCACCTTGCCCTTCCAGTGTCCCACCACATTCTCTATATGGTTTTTCATTATGGCCAACAGTTCCTCTCTTGAACGGTTAAAACTGTTCTTGTTGCCATCGCTGGTGAGCCATCCCGGCACCTGGCTATGCCAAACGAGGGCATGTCCCCTGACTCTCATGCCATGGCGGTTGGCGAAGTTTACAAGTCGGTCGCCATGGTAATAGTCAAATTCGCCCTGCGATGGTTCGGTGGCATCAAATTTCATTTCATTCTCGCATACCACCATATTAAATTGCTCTGCAATGAGTTTGGTCTTGGCATCATTATCATCGTCAACATTGATGCTCCATACGGGTACGCAGGTGCCCACAAATTTGTTTTTCTTCTCAGCGTATGTTCTAAGTGGGGTATTGTATGCCATCTCTGCCTCTATATCGAGTTGCGGTATGTCTTCGTTGCCATTGTCTTCATCGTCATCATCATATCCTGCCTCGCCCTGACCGGAATAGTCTTCAGACACTACTCTCACCTTGAGTGTATACTTGCCTTCGTCATCGGTGGTCTCTTCCACCTCCCAGGTGTAGGCTTGTGGATAGCGAATCTCAAACTGCCACTGTCCACCATTGAGTGCGCTACGCCCTGCAGATTCCACGAGGGTCAGTTGATCGCCAGTCTTGAGTGTGGCACCCTCTTTGAGGATGATATGTATCTGCGGCATCTTATCTGTTTCGGCAAAGTTTTCGTCTATATTGTAATAAACCACATTGCCACCCACAATCACCTTGTCATGGGTTATGGAACTACCGCCAGCGCCGTCCACCTCGATCTTTATCTTGGCTGTGGGCCTCACTATTAGGTTTGGTTTCTTGCCTTTGGCATAGTCGGCAATGGTTAAGGTGGCTATGCTACCATCGCCAGGAGCCAGGGTGCCATACACATCTACATTGGTACCGATGGAGCCAGTGCCGCCCAAGCATCCCTTCTTGCGTACCACCACGCCGGGGGCATTGGCATCTTTCTGGTAGCCTATGGCACCCGTTTTCTTGGAGGCGGCAGCCTCGACAGCGTTGTTGTTTACCATCACAGAGCCCTGCATGACGGTCAGGCCGCCAGTTATGAGGTTATCATTTCCTGTGATGCGCAGTGTGGCCTTGCCCTCTTTGATGATGCCCACTTTCATGTCTACATTATCACCATTGGGGGCTATACGGCCAGCCATAATGGCATCATTATTGCTGCCCCCCACGAGATAATAACTGTGAGATGAACTGTTTGACTTGTAATATCCCTGTATGCGGCTTCCTGCCTCGGTATCGAGTTGGCCTATGCGCATGCCTCTCGTGCCTGACTCGGCAGCCAGTGTGGCACCCTCATGCAATACGAGGGCTGCATTGGCCAAACAGTTGTTGGCCTTGCCTTCGTCTGCTGATGTGATGGCATCGTCGGCCAAGAAGGTCTTGCCGTTGTGCATCCATATCATGCCATAGAATCCGCATGAGCCTTCCACTTCCTTATATGGATAAATGTGTAGTGTGCCGCTAAAGCGTGTCCAGTCGGGATAGGATTTGCTGCTGTTGCCGAGGAATGTGCGCTCTCCTCCTGCCATGAGTTTGAGTGTACCATTTCCCACCACCCTACTGTTCCAGTATGAGTATCGGGCAGACTTGAGGGTGAAGGTATTGCCTTCGTTTACCAGTATCGGCGTTTCATAGAGTTTGTATGTCGAAGAGGTATTTTTTTCGCAGATGTCTACCACGGTGTTTGCTTCTGCCACAATGAAATCATCAAACTCGCTCTTGAGGGTGATATTGTCTATGTAATATTCTGAGTCGTCATTATGTATGCCGAGGTGCAACTTGGTTTCTGTGTCAGCGGCCTCAGCCACGGCATTGAGGGCATAAGCCCTTGACTGCCACTGTCCTTTGTCGCCCTGATAAGGATATCCATCGTCTATATACAAGCGTTCGGACCCAAGGTACACATGAAACTGCTTATAGTCGTTGGCATCTGCAGATGGGCGGTAGAGGGAGAGTTCCACCTGCTTGACATTATCCGTCAACTGATGTCCCGCAAGATTGTCGGGCAGGGTCAGCTCAACGAACGTATTCCATCCTTTGATGATTACATGCAGCACTTTGTTGGAGGGATTGGCGGGGTCTGCCTCCACCACTGCGCTCGAACCGTCAGGCACACCGCCATAGAGATTCCATAGCGTGATGGTCTGGCCTATCTCGCAGTCCTCGAAATCATACACTACCTTGGCATTGGCCGTCATGGCGCTCATGACCAAGGCCGAAATCATCACTACCATTGCCCATATCCTCTTCACAGAGGCCGGCCAACTGATCTTTCTCAGGTTATTCATCTTTTTGTCTTATTGTTATTGATAGAACTATTGGTTTATTTTCTTAATCATTGACAGAGGGTAATGGCTATTTATTCCACACCACCATTTTCTTTACTCCCTTCACCTCCGGTGACTCGATAAACTGCAACCGCTCTCCCTTCACGTCGTCGAGGATGATGGCTGGTCTATGGTCGGGCTTTTGGGTTGTGAAACGGATATTGTGCGCATAGAGGTCTTCCACATGGCGGGCATAGAGGCCATAGGCCGGTGTGGGACCAGCCCATCTGGGTTCGGGATAGTGGGTTGACTGCTCCCTATAGTCGCGCTTGAAGAGGTCGGCAGTGCCGCCTCCACGGTATTCGATGCTGATATTATTGAGGCTTATGCCCTTGAGGGGGTGCCCGGGCATACCGGTAACGATTATTCCCGCGAGCGAGTCCACATCTGTGGCCACCACGTTGGCTATGCTTATGTTGGTGCCCGTGGATGGATGGGTAAACTCCTCGGGACCTCTGTTTCTGCATCCTGTGGTAATATATATCGGGTAATGGTGCACATGGCTCATGGTGATATTGCTCACGGTGATATTGTCCATCACTCCACGGTCTACAGACTCGAAGGCGAGACCCGAACTGTACATGAATGTGGAATTGGAGAGTGATATGTTGCGATAGCCGCCATTAGACTCGGTGCCGAGTTTGAAGCGTCCGCACACCCATCCCACCTTTTCCGGCTGATAGGTGCCGTCGAGCAGTGTGCCGAGCTTATATCCCGTGATGATGCAGTTGGTGATGGCTATATGCTCCGTTACCACGGGTTTCTTCAGTGCGTATGAACTTTTGAGCACGAGGGCATCATCATGCGGAGTATTGATCTTGCAGTTGCTCACGGTGAGGTATTTGCAGCAGTCTATATCAAAGCCGTCGCGGTTGGTGTCAATCACCACATTGTCTATGGTACCGAGCTCGCAACCGGTGAGAATAATGCCGAAATGACCGCCACGATAGATGGTCACATCCCGGATAAGGATATTGCGGCAAAGCTTGAATGCTATGGCTTTGTCGCCAGTGCCTATGCTGCCGCCGAGCACCACTCCGGCCTTTTCGGTATCCTTGCGCGTCAGTCCCTTGCCGTCTATCATGCCGCGCCCCGTGACAGAGATATTGTCCTGCCTGATGGCATAGATGAGACTATTCTTGAAGTATGTATGACCACCGTCTTGATAAGCAGGCCCCTCCCATACTTCCGACTCATCATAGTCTCTCTTGTTGGCGGAGGCTATGATGGTGGCACCGGCCATGATATGTAGCTCCACATTGGCTTTCATCCTGATGCTGCCGCAGAGATAACGGCCGGGGGTGAGCACCACCCTGCCGCCGCCATTGGCAGTGCAACTGTCTATGGCCGCATTGATGGCGTGATGGTCGAGGGATGTGCCGTCTGCCTTGGCACCGAAATCGACGACATAATAATCGCCCTTGGCCTCAACTGATAATACACTTAATGCCATGACCGCCAGGGTCAGTATCATTTGCCTAATCGCTTGTAGTTTCATTGTTTGTAGTTTCATAGTAGTACTGTATTTAATCTTTCCATTATTATTTGTCTATACGGCAGAGAGGTTCATTGATGCCTCCCACTTCTTTCTTGTATCTCTCGTCGCCACGGCAGAGGTCGAAATCCACTATGCCCTCATTGAGCCATTCCTTTACTGCCTCCATAATCATGAGTATGCCAGGCGAATAGCGGCTGTAGCTACTGTCGATGGCCAACTTGGGCATGAGCAGATGATTGCGGTGCTTATACACAATCATGAAAGCAGCGGGCTGAGTGTCTATCTCAAGCACATACAGGCGCGCAGATGGCAGTTGCCTCACACTCTGCATGGCACAACCGCCCCTCACTTCACGCCATGCCTTGACGGCAATACCCACAGCTGCCAACCATCCCGCCGCACTGCGACCACGCCATGCCTGCTTGCGGCGGAAATAGAGCGTCCAGATGGTGCGCAGATAACTATCGTCGGGCATATTGGCAGAGCCATATACCTTGAGTTGCATAAGGCGGTTGTCGGAGGTGAGATGATTATACGACTTGCGTATGTTCTTGTATATATTCTTTGACAATGACGAAAGATAGGCGTCAAAGGAAGAGAAATCGCACAGAGGGACATGATAACTGGTGCGCTCGCTATAGTGCCCTCCCATGCCCTTGATTATGGATGCCAACGGGGTGCGGCAGGATATGTCTGCCAGACTGAACTTGCTGCCATGCGACTTGCTTTCAAGGTATCGGGAAATGACATCCATGGTTTCGCCCAATTCCTGACCGTTGTATGGGCACGACATGTTGAGCACTCCTGCCACACGGCACGACGGTATGCGCACCTTGCCCGAAGACCGGGTGATCACCATGGGCAGGATGGCCACCGCAGCACCACCCTTGCTCACCACGGCATACAGCATGCGCTCCTTACATCTGCCCATGCCACGGAGGATCATGTCATAAAGAAACTCGTTCCACTCGTAGGTCTGGTAGTAGGTATAGCACACATACGGCAACTGTCTCTCCCCTGCAATGCTGTCGAGGGAAAGCCATTGCTGGCGTATCGTGCGTATGTCTTCGTATTCTTGAATGGTGGCAGTAGTCATCGTTTTATTTCCGCATACTATTAACTCGCTTTTCTCTTTTCACTGCAAAGGTAGTAATATTTAACAAGAATAAGAAATTATTGCATGATTATTTGTTGATTTAGAATAAAATAACTACTTTTGCGTACTACTTAATTAATAATGGTACCAAAAGAATATACTAATTATGAAATCTAAAACAATAACTATACTACTGATTGGTATCTTGGCTTCTATGCTATGCATGGCCAACACATCCATTGATGATATGGTGTTTACCAGCCGACGAATATCCACAGCCGACGGTCTGTCTACCAATACCGTGTATGACATCAAGCAAGATAAGCGCGGATATGTATGGATGGGAGCGGCTTACGGACTGTGCCGCTATGACGGATATTCGTTTGTTAACATGCTCGAACTTAACAATCCCGAAGACCGCAAGATGAGGGCAAACATAGGCTATGTGTATGTGGATGACGAAAACGGACTGATGTGGACGCATACCGCTACCTATACCTTTGCATGCTATGACACACGCCGACAGCGATTCCTAAAATACACCTCCGACGAAAATATGTCAACCCCCTACCAGAAACTGCTGAAGGTGGGCAGCACCATGTGGATGTATGACATCAACACGGGCATAAGATGCGTGGAGGTGAAAGATGGTAATCCTTCTTCCACACTATACAATGTGTCTAATGGTAGGCTTGCAGACAATTATGTATCGAGGATGGTAGTGGATAAATATTCCACTGCATGGGCTGCCACACGTAAGGGTCTGGTCATGATACGCAACCATCATCCTACCGTCATTCACCGAGGTTCAAAGTATATAGACGTTTGCGTGAGCGGCAATATGGTGCTGGCAATAGCAGACGGAAAGCGCATAGAGACATACAACCTCGACGGCAGCCTGCTACGCTCAACACCCATACCTCTGCACGCAGGCAGAATAACAACCATACGCAGCCAAATAGTGTGCAACGGAACATGGATTCTGTTTTGCGGAAGCAAAAAACTGTATGTAGACATTGCAACAGGAGATGCTACCATAGATACTGACAAGGAGATGGTAAACGGTATGCTGCTCAACTCTTTTGACGGATATCATTTCATCGGCGACAAGACAGGGAAACTGTGGATGTATAAACCCAATGGAAAAATGAAGAAATTTTTGCTTATCGAAAACACAAGATTTGCCGCCGCCCGCAACCGCAAATACAACATACAACGTGACAGACAGGGACTTTTCTATATCGCTTCATACGGCAATGGCCTCTTCATCTATGATGAGAAGAATGACAAAATGAGACACTTCTCATCCAGAGACCAGCACCCTATCATCACCAACGACTTTCTGCTCAACCTCATGATTGACACCAATGGCAATATATGGGTGGCCCAAGAGGCTTCAGGCATATCATTGATATCGCCTGCCAACGAAAAATCATCACAGTATATAATGCCAAATCTGTCGGCAAGCATACAATGGGGCAACGACATCAGGATGATAGCACCATCACACAATGGTAACATTATAGTGAGCACACGCGACAATAAACTATACAACATACAGCCTTCATCGCTGGCCACTTCCTTTATTTCCGACACAAGAAATACTGTCATCACATCAATCATTGACCGAAAAGGACATCAATGGAAGGGCACAACAGGCGGTGGACTTTTCATCGACGACATACTGTATACCAAGACAGAACCATCCCATGTCATACCCACTAATGATATCTTAGATCTGGTAGAAGACAGATGGGGACGCATCTGGATGGCTTCACAGGAGAGCGGACTCATAGAGGCCAGATTGGCTGAAGACATGACACTGCACACACGACAACTACTGACCCGCACCACCAATGAGGCACGACTACACTCAATAGTAATAGACAAGAACAACCGTATATGGGTATCGTCGCAGAATGGTCTCTATACGGCACAACTGCATAAGGGAGGCATAGAGAACGAAAACTTTGAATGCTTCAACACCATAAACGGCCTGCTGCCATACGATGAGGTGAGATGCCTGCTGGCTGCATCAGATGGTTGCATCTGGACCGGCGGCAAAGGTAGCGGAGTGGTGAAATGCCGATACGACAAGGGGAAACTGACATATACTGTCATTGACCGCAACATGGGACTGAGCGACAACACAGTGTGCGCACTGCTCGAAGATCAATATGGATGCATCTGGGCATCCACAGAAAACGGACTATCGAGAATCTACGACAAAGACATGAAAGTGATGACATTCAAACCTGGTGCCACCACAGAGAGCAATATCTTCCAGGAAAACTGCTGCATGAAACTCAAAGACGGGCGACTGCTCTTTGGCACACGTCAAGGTATGGCTGTCATCACACCGCGCAAGTCATACAACGATGCCAACTCACTGGCTTTCAATACGGGCATCACAGATATTCATGTAAACGGGAAATCGGCTTTCAACCTCATTACAGCCAATAACGATGACATACATCTCAGCCACAACCAAAACACGCTGACCATCTTCTTCTCCAATTTCCAGTATGCCAATACTGAAGCATCATCATACCAGTATTATCTGGAAGGGGCAGACAAGACATGGCGACAACCATCAGGACTCAACCATGCCGATTATTCTAACTTGTCGCCGGGCACCTACACCTTCCACCTGCGCTCCATGCATGGAAAGGGATGGGGCAACGAGGTGACCACACGCATCATCATAGCACAGCCATGGTACAACTCATGGTGGGCTTGGATGATTTATTTATTGGTGGCAGTGACTGGAAGTGTATATGTATACCATAATGCAAAAGAACGATTCAAACTGAACCAACAGATGAAAACAGAAAAGGAGATTAACGAGTTCAGACTCAACTTCTTTACTAACATAACCCACGAACTGCGCACACCACTGGCCATCATCTCAGGTGCCGTAGACAAGATGAGCGAAGAGGGCGGACATGGGCAGACCATTCAGATACTCCGACGCGGCACACGCCGACTGATGCGGCAAGTAAACCTGCTCATGGAGTTCCGCAAGATCAATTCAGGACACATGCACCTGCATGTTGAGAATACAGACATTATTGCCTTTGTCAGAAATATTGCCCTCGACTTCCGCACCATGGCAAAACAAAAGGATGTAAACATTATCATCACTCCATTTGAACGCTCATTTGAAATACCCATCGACCAGGATATGGTGGAGACCATTGTATACAACATCATCAGCAATGCAGTGAAATATTCACCAAAGGGTAGCGATATTTCCATTTTCATCAAACACATACAGGGTGCCATAACCATAGCCGTAGAAGACAAAGGCGAGGGCATCAAGGGCAAGAATGCGGAGCGTTTATTCCAACCATTTATGAATGGATATGCCTCAAAGGGCGGCATGGGCATAGGCTTATATACCGCACATGCCATGGCAGAGACACACAAGGGATGCCTTACATACGAGTATAACGGCATGGGCTCTGTATTCACTCTCTCATTGCCCGACAACGACGAGGCATACACGCCCAACGAATGGATAGACCTCAAGTCTAAAGCCGAAGACACAAGCCTCAGCACTACACTAACAATCAGCGAACCTGAGGTTAGAGAGATGTTTGGCATTCCTCTCAACGACATGACCATCTGGGTGGTAGAGGATGATATAGACATGATGGACCAGATGATTAGCCAGTTGAGTAATTACTTTAAAATTGCAAGTTTCTATGATGGATTGTCGGCAGTGCATGCCCTGAGCGATATGATCTCAGCCAAACCATCACTCATCATCACCGATGTGATGCTACCCGACATCGACGGTTACGAGGTGACCAAAGAGATCAAAGGGCATAATGCCACTGCATCGGTACCAGTCATCATGCTAACCGCACTCAACGACGAGAAACACCAGATGAAAGCCTATAACGCAGGTGCCGATGATTATATGGTGAAACCATGCAATTATAACCTGCTGCTGGCGCGCATGGCACAACTCATCAAAAACCATCTGAACGCAAACAACAACGACGACAACACCCCCAAGGTGTCTTCTGCCGAGGCAGATGCCACTGGACCAGTGCTTTGTTTGGCTGATAGGAAATTCATTGATAAGGTAGACATGCTGATATCACAGCATCTCGACGATCCCGATTTCAATATTGACAAATTGGCCAATGCACTGTGTATGGGGCGCACCAAACTCTTCGGCATGGCAAAAAAACTGCTCGGCATGTCACCCAACAAATACATCCAAAACGAACGTATGCGAGTGGCTGCCGAGCTGTTGACCGAAGGGGAACTGACCGTTACAGAGGTCAGCTACCGAGTTGGCATCCAGGATCCCTCTTACTTCAATAAATGCTTCAAGGCCCGCTATGGTGTGGTGCCAAGCAAATTCAAGGGATGATGAGCCTCACCTATTATTAATATAATACTTTCTTACCGTTGATGATATATGGTCTGCGGTGTGAACCTCCATGCTTTGGCATTGGAACCTTCACTCCGTCGAGCGTGTAGGCATCGCCATTGGAGTTATCGTCATTTACAGGACCGTCTATGGCTGTGGTCACCGCACTCTTCACTACCAGCACGCCCTCAGTGAGCAGGCGACTGTCATCCCATTCCAACTGCTGGTTGGCAGATACTGTCTTGATGGTATAGGTGCCCTTATGCTGGCCGCCAGTCTCTATGATGGTTAACTCCTCACCCACCTCAAGGATGCGGTCGCCGAGTATTCTGATCTCTATTGTATCATTGCCATGGGTGAGGGTGCCGTTCACTCTCAGCATATCATTTGTGTTGATGCCTGTATCGCTGACCTTGGCCTTGATGACAAGTCGAGACCCAGTCTGCAGGGTCACATTGCCCGCCATACGCAACTTGCCCACGAGGGTTTCGCTATATGGCACCACCGTTCCACCATTCTTTACTATCAAGGCATTGCCGCAACCGCGTCCCATGAGCATAGCACCATTGTCTATGGTGATAGAGCCTGTGGTGATGGCATCAAAAGCCGTTGATATTGGATTGTTGTTGATGATGAGAGCACCGCCCTTCACATTGATGGAAGAGGTGCTACCGCCAGTCTTGATAGTGAGTGTTCCCTCGCCGGTCTTCACTATTGTCTTGGCCTTGAGCAGTCCAGCATAGGATGTAGACTTGCCATCATAGCCGACATAATAGGAGTCGAGGCTATGACCGAGAGTACAGTCGGAGGCTGTAGAAGCCAGAGAACCGATATGTGTGGTTATGGCTGTCTGTGTGCCGCTGTTTGACTGATAGTGAGACATCACTGAACCTGCCTGCATTTTTACAGAGGTCTGCTTCATGTCGGTCACATTGTCCATGAGTCGGAAATTGCTGCCTACCACATTGAGTGTACCTGCAAAGGCTGAGAAATCGGCGCCAATATCACTGCGCACACCGTTAGACTCTATGGTGAGCGTGCCTGTGCCCTTGAACTTGCCGTTTACAGCACCGCGAGTTGTGCCGATGATAGTACTCGAGGTGCCCTCCTTCACTGTTACATCGTGGTTGAAGACAGGTCGGGTGCTACTGTTGTTTACATCCAGCAGTCTAACCTTACCACCTGCCAGTTCCATAGGTCCGCCCACCTTGCCGAAGGTTGAATTCCATTCGCCCTGAGCAACGGTTCCATTGCGTACTATCATACCCGTGAATGGGTTGGTGCCAGCATAGTTGAAGTTGAGCTGACCAGCACCATCTTTGATTATATATCCGCTTCCTTTTACCTGTCCCTTGAGCGACAAAGACATATTGCTCTTGACGACAGAGATTGCAGAAGTGTCAGCAACGGTGATGATATGGTCGGTGGCCACATTACTACCATCTACTGCCAGCGTGCCACCATTAAGTTGCAGGTTTCCTTCAGCAGCAGAAGAGGCTCCGAGTGGACTGGCATTGCCACCATCGAGGATATTCTTGATGGTCAGTTTTCCTTCATTTAGGATGGTTGCACCTGTATAGTCGCTGTTGTTGAGATTGAGTTTGAGTTCGCCCTTGCCGTTCTTGATGAGGGCACCATTGCCACTCAGTCCACCCTCTCCGTTGAGGGTATAGATGCCATTATCGAAATCGAAGGTCACATTGTTTGTCTGCATCAGGTCGTTGACAGTGATGGTGCGCACTGTGGAATCGTCGCCAAAGAGCACCTCATCGCCCGAAACGAAATAGGTAGGATTATTGCCAATGGTGAAATTGTCAGCCTTATCGTCCCATACTGCCGACTCTGCTCCTGTCCACGCCACGTTTTTCTGCGGTGCGCGGGTTGCATTCACTGTTAGCACCATCTTGTTGTCCTCGATGGTTATGTCATAATTGATACCATTGAGTCCGAGTGTCAGCATATTGGCAGGTGTGGCAGTGAGGGTGCCCGTACATTCTGCTATCACATATCGTCCAGGCATGAGTTTTGTTTCCTTCTTGTTTACAATAATGGTATTGTCTCCAGTGAAGGTAAGGTTGCCATTCACCTTTATGCTTGAGCACTGGCTTGAAGCTGCGTTTACTACTATATATACATTGCCAGGTATGGTGAGCTCACCATCGAAGGTCATCACTCCGTATGGTGTAGAGTCGTTGCCTGGAATAAGGCGGCAACCCTCATAATTGAGTGCACCCTCGAAAGATACGTTACCTTTTACAGTGGTATTGCCAGCGAGAGTGCCTCGGCTTCTAATATCTACATCGGCAGTCAACTTGCCGTTGATTTCCATACTACCTTCGCTGATAACCACGGGCTGCTTGAATGCCATATCTCCATTGATGGTCACTTTTCCCTGCAAGGTCTTCACCATGCCAGAGCTACTGTTGATGCTTCCGCCCTTAATCTTATAGTCATGTCCCTTGGGATTGGCAAAGATTATCTGAGCAGGAGTTTTCTCTCCAGAGAAAGAAATCTCGCTACTATTGTCTCCGCTGATGTCAAACATTATGCTCTTGCCATTGGCAAAAGAGACTGTACCAGAGTGGTATGTCTCGTCGGCGGACATCACTGGTGGCAGCGGTGGTTGTGGCATATCTCCGCCGAGATAGAAACTCGTGCATGGTGCTTGGTAATAGCCGCGTGTAGTGCAGTCGAGGCGATAGTGTGGGTCTTGCTGCAGGCAGTAGATGCTATAATCTGTGGCTATATCAGTAGTGTAGCCCACGAGGCCTGTGCTTGAGTCATTATTTTGTTTTGCCAGAATAATCTCCTCTCGCCAGTCGCCAGTAATATCGCCCATGAATGTTGGTCTCACGGCTGGTCCAGCTGACACTGTCCAGTTGCTCTGTTTGGAGAATTCGATGAGTCGCGTACCATTATATTTGGTTACCATTACATTGGTACCATAATTGCTTCCGCCTGGCGATGATATCAATTCGCGCTGCAGGTCGCCATCCCACCATGTAGCCTCATAAGGGAATGGTGTGTCGCCATCGGCAATAAGGTTTCCCTTGCAGTCATAGAGTCCCTGCATGGTAGAGAACACCTCGAGTCCCTTATGATTATCATTCACGTCTATACACCTGCCTCTGCCCACGTCTACAACGGTAGGCAGATACCATTCGCGTATATGCTCGCCCGTAGCGGCATCATAGATGAGTTGTCCGAGCAGTGCTGTCTGCTGTATGGCAAACACCTCCATGCCGGGGCGCTCAGGGTCTATATCCGTCACATCGTAGCGGTCGCCATGACCTATTCCTGCACTCATAACCATACCTTTGGTGGGGTTTACGGCATAGCCACCCTCGAGCATCTCGTCTATACCGTCGCCATCCACGTCGGCCACCCTTAGTTGATGAAATTCTGCGGGCCATGGTGTTTTGTCGTTGCGGCTCCATGTATAGTAATGGTGCCAGTTGGATGGTGTATTGCCGCTCCAGTCGTATCCCCATGCAAACACATAGTAGTGGTGTCCCTTGTCGGTACGTCGGTTATAGCATTCCATGGCAAGTGATGGATGAACACCGTCGAAATAGCAGATAGCGAAATGGCCTCCGAGGAATGCATACTCGCGTCCATCGTCGTCATTCATATAATCGCTGCGATTGGTACGCGAATATTTGTCTACGCCGTCTGTCACCTCATCATATTTGAGTTCGCTACAATCTATCTCCGCTCCTGTGGCAGCATCCACCACAGACACATAGAAAGGAGGGTTTTTGGTGCTACTGGTTCTATAGTCCACTATGCCATCGCCGTCCACATCTGCCTTACTGCTACCCATGGCATACTTGCCCCAGGTATTATTGGCTTTATCCCAAAAGCGTGTACCGTCTGAACTCTTGATGATTACCTCGCACTTGCCATCGCAATTGATGTCATAAGCCACCACCATATCATTTTGTCCGGCACAAATATCGATGTTTGGTCCGATGTCTATGGTCCACATCAGTGTACCATCAAGGCGATAGGCCTGCAGTTTATGGTTGGTGGTGGGAGCCTGACCTCCAACGGTTGGATCATTGCCAGCGCCACCGCAATAGAGTCGGTCTACGAGCATGGCATCAAAGGTTCCATTGCCGTCTATATCCATAGGCCATGCATATTTGGTACGGTAGTTGTTTGACACTATCACCGAATTGTCGAAATCGAAATCAAAGTATGCATCTTTATATGCCAATTGCCTGAAGGTAAAGGGTTCGCTCTTTTCTCCCTCTTGACCTTTAATTACTGTAGTCACTGCCAACTGGCTACCGTATGGCACTACAGTCTTGGTGGTCTGCATGTTGGTCTTGGCAATAGGTTCACTGTTTACTTTCTGATAGTCTCCTCCCGACTTTTTCACATAGAGGTTATAGAGGCAGCTATCTCCGTCTTCCACTAGTTTGCGCCATGTCACCATGACATTCTGACTTGTAGCGTTGCTCACTGCCACCACCGAACGACCCAAGGGTTGCATGAGCCTCTGGGCCATAGCGTCAGTGATGCACATTAGGGCAATAATGATTGCCGCAATAACTTTTCTTTTCATTATCGTTTTAGTTTTAGTTATCTTCATTATTCTGCATGCAAATATACATATAATTATGGTATTCATATAATAATATCGTACGAAATTCGGTAGTTAAGTACTTTTTTCACTTGCCACTGCAGGCGATATATCATTTGTTAAGCCCCCAAATCATGCTTTTTCATTGTTTTTTTTCGTTACCGACCAATCTTTTTTTGTATTATGGCACACATGACAAAAAAAATGCTTATATTTGCGCATGTAAAGACACATTATCCAATATACACATCATGGCAAACCACAGGCACGCATACCTCATAATGGCTCACAACGAATGGCAACTGCTCAACACGCTGCTGTCTTTGATTGACGATGAGCGCAATGATATCTTTTTACATATAGACAAGAAAGTGAAGGAGATACCGCAATTATACAAACCCCTTCATGCCAAACTCTTCTTCACCCCAAAGAGATATGATGTGCGATGGGGAGACGTGGGGCAGGTGCTCTCTGAGATGCACCTCTTCAAGACTGCCCACAACCATGGCCCTTATCAGTATTACCATAAGTTGTCGGGCGTTGATCTGCCCATCAAGACGCAGGATTATATACACGACTTCTTCGACAAGCATGAGGGCAAGGAGTTTATCGGCTTTTTCACTCTCACTGATTTTATCAAGGGCGACATAGAGCGCAAGAGGCGGCGCTATTATCTGCTGATGAAATATAACTACCGTACTCCCTTCGTGGCCAAATGGAAGGTGATGGCAGCAAAACTAATACGACATGCAGCACTGAAAATCCAGGACTGGATTCATTATGACCGCGGCAATGAGTTGACCTTCCGCACGGGGCACAACTGGGTGTCGCTGACCGAAGAGGCAGTGACCTATCTTCTTGACAACGAGGATTTCATCAGCAAACGCTTTGCCTATACCACCTGCGGCGACGAGATGTATAAGCACTCTATGCTCATCTCCAATCCCAAGTTTAAAGAGCGTATCTTTGACCTTGACAATGGCATACACAGTTGCATGCGATTTATTGATTTCCTCAGGGCCAGCGAGGAGCAACAAAAACGCGGAGAACCCTATAACTGGCAGGATGACGATGCTGAAGAACTGCTCAAGTCTGAGTATCTCTTCGCCCGCAAGTTCTCAAGCAAATACCCCAAAGTAATTAAAGATATTGAGGAATATCTAAAGAGGGAAACAGGCAAATAACTTAGTTTAGATTATTTTACTACCTGCCTGCAGAACATTACAATCAATATTTCCGCTTTGTTGCGGCATGCAATGCCATTACATAAAGGTTGGGCACAAGGTTGAACACCTTAAGTCGAGCAGGCACAAGACTGGCATCTACCATCTTCAAAAGACTCTTGAGTGTATACATTATCGCCTTACGCTCTGCAAAGATGCGGCTATAGTGAATGACAAACCACAGGATGATATTGATATTGAAACAGATGTTTTCTGTAAGCCGCACCCTCACCTCACCATTGGTTTCACTGGCCAAGCGGCATACAGTATCAATGGAACGGCATCCAGACAGCAACTTGCCCATAGTCATATTGGCCACACAAGATGAGGCATTATCGCGGTAGAGGTAATACAATAGCGGAGCAACCACAAAACACTGGGCATGGACCATCACCTGAGTGATGAAAGCCCAGTCTTCCATAAACATTACTCCCTCGGGAAAGCGGATTGCATAGGCTTTAATCACACTGCTACGGATAATATACCCCCAGCAATAGCCCTCATCCAACTTGGTTTCTTTCACTATAGCCTCATGACCGCTCATCACCCTTACAGCACCATCAGCATAACACCCATACCCTTCTGCAGCATCGTCAAGGCACTCATACTCTTCTGCCATGGCATCCTCAGACACCTTCTTATGCCAGGCCTTAACCATGTCGGCATCATAACTCATAGCTATATCCACAAGCCTACGGAGACTACCGCCAACCAGCAAATCGTCGGCATCCACAAAGGTTATATACTTACCACGGGCACACTCAATGCCAGTATTGCGCGCCATGGCCACGCCACTGTTTTCTTGGTTTATCAGCACAAGATTGGTATGGGCAACAGCATAACCTGCCACTAAATCACGGCTATTGTCTGTACTGCCATCATCCACAACTATCACCTCACAGTCTTCCATACCTTGGGCATAGATACTATCAAGACATTGGCATATAAAGCGTTGGCAATTATATAAGGGAATAATAACAGACAATGTTGGACTGTCGTTATTATCATTTGTATGATGGCCAACAACATCTTGAAGCTGATGGTCAACAACATCTTGGAGCTGATAGTCATTCATAAGATTTGAGAGATTTTATCACCCTGCCCATCTGCTCTTTCCATGTAAGATGGTTGACGGTCTTGCGCACGTCTTCAGCCTTTATCCGATGATTGTCTATAAAGTCGATAATGGTCTGCACATCTATGGGCGACTCATCGGCAGGGGCTTTAATTATATATGGTTGCGAGTCGAAGTCGCTGTCGTTTTCCGAATAAATAAAAGGTATGCCACGGGCTGCATACTCTCTGTTCTTGAGTGTCTTGATGTCGGTAATGCCACTGCGGTGACGCCCCAGACTGCCTATAGCAAACACGCACTGATTGAACACTGCATCGAGGTCAGCACCAAACAAACGGCCATGATTAACCACATAGTCGGTGATGCCATAGAGGTTGGCGGTCTGAGCAATGGTGAGATAGCCATTGCTGGATGTGCCGCGGTCGTCCTCCCAGCCTACCACATGCAGATATATCTTGCGTCCATTAGAATAGCGGCGGTAGTATTCTCCCATGCCAGCCACCAGGCGGTCGAAGCCATGCCAATAATGTATCTCTGCCACTGCCACAAGATGTATGGCTGATGCGTCATCAGCAGCAATAGGTTTGTATTGGTGCAGTGGTATGCTGTCGAGGTCGATGCCATTGCTTATCTGTATGGTTGGGCAACCGAATATCTCCTGTTGGTCAGAGAAGGTTACTATAGCCTGCATTTCGGCAGCCACTGAACGGCGAAACAACTGGTCTACATATAGCGGCAACTTATACTTAAGCGGATAACCCCTGAACTCCTGGTCGTAGGGATAAGTGGGTATCTCCATCACACACTGTATGCCTTTGGCTTTCAGTCGTCTGAACAGCCTCATCACTACAGGGTTGGCATTCATAAAACTGCGCACATATACCAACTCTATGCCATGGTCTACGCAATAATCATAGATGCATCCCAGACGCAGACGCGACCTTACAGCAGCCATCATGCCTCTACCATAGTCTTCTATCACCTTACCGTCCACAAAACGGCACTTGCGGCCATCTGGGGCAAAATCATAGTAGCAGAGATGGACTTCCCACCCATTCTGCTCCATTCCCCTAACCTGATAGCGTATCTTCTTGCTGATGCCGCTCTCGTCAGAGAAACCATGATAAACGAGAAATAACATACGCCTCATCCTATCTGCCCTGTATTGATTATTATATATGCAATATTACAAAAAACAATTCAATAATCAGTCATTTTGTTTATGATTGCCAAATAAATTAACAACATTTAGCGGCTGCAACACATTTTTTTGTCAATTGTATTGAATATTGGTTATTTTTGCTTATCTTTGCAGAATAATATACATTACGCGTATGTTTAACTTATGCTTTTGATAATTTAGAACAAGTAACAGATATGATGATGACAAAGTTCAAAAAGTCTTTATGGGTGATTGGCATCTCTGTCGCTCTCACCTCACTCACAGCTTGTCACGACAGATATGACTTCTATGACCCCGACAGAGACCCTAATGCATCAGGTTTTGCAAACGTGTCGGCCAACTTCGATTGGAGCGTGTCTCAGGATGTGACCATCCAACTGAAAAGCGATGTAACCACACGAGTGTTTGTATACGAAGATGCAAAACTCGAAAAACTCATGGGATATACTGTGCTCGAGAAAGACACTCCGGCATCCTTGACATTCACTACCCTCAAGTCAACAAGCAAGATATATCTCGCTTATTTGAACAATGAGGGCAAAACGGCCATACGCACCGTGGATATCAATAGGGAAAAGATACTCACACGCGCTGCCAATATCTCTGGCACCATCACAGATGCGGCCGAAACACTGCCTTCTATCGATGGCAACAAGACAACATTCTTCTCGCCAAACAAGACGGCATTCGGCACCGTGCTGTTTGAAGACATGTATCCACAAACCGGCGACTATGACATGAACGACTTCGTGATAGGATACAAGAAGCAGTATGGATGCACCGAAACCACCGAGACTCTCGAAATCATCTTGCAGATTAGAGCCATCGGCGGCAAGTTGCCATTCGTGCCCGGTTTGGAGATTATGGATGTGGATGTATATGACCTTGATATCAGTTGGACATCCTCAGACCCTCGCATCTCTGTAGAAAACGTGTCTGAGAATGATGAATTCGGCACTCCTGTGTTCCGTCTGAACGGTGCGCAGAACCTCAAGGACGAAGGCACTTATTTCAATGTCAACCAGCCTATGGTGGCAAAGGATAACCTGCCTTTTGTTACCATCACACTCACACGGTCTTTAGAAGACCACCCGCAATTGGACATCAGAGACAAAGACCTCAACTTCTTTATCTACAACACACAATCAAAGGTGGAAATTCACGAAAAGAATACCAGCGCAACACGATTCGCCTCAAACAGCGACGAAAAGAGTTTCCATAAAAACGGGCTCGTGTGGGCTTTCCGCGTGGAAGGATACATGCCGCACACCATCGAGGGCAACAAGATAGACAAGGTATTCCCAAAGATCAACGGATGGATGAAGAGCAACGGCAAACAAAACAACGACTGGATAAAAGACTTCAAGTCCGATCTCGTTATCGACTATTCGCAGGAGGATGCCAACGAGGATGACGACTCACAGAAGCAATACATAACCATCAATGCCACCGACGTGAAAATTAGTGCTGCGGGTGGCGAAGTGGAAGTGCCCGTGGATGCCAACTGCGATTTCGATGTTAACGTGGGCGAGAGCGGATGGATCTATGACTTTGTCAAGCAAGACGGAAAGGTGAAACTATATGTATACAACAACTACAATGGTGCCGACAAGAGTGCCACCGTTACCCTCACCTCCACTTCTGACATCAACACTAGAGCATCTTTCAATGTAAGCCAGAAGGGCGAAGCATATGCTGGCACACAGATAAAATCCAACGAGTCATTCCGCAATAATGTGGAAAACCTGGTAAAGGCAAACGGCGGGACCATAGATGATGTAAAAACAATAAACATCATCGGACATAGCGACAAATACAAGGGATACAGCAAGGCTGACCTGCCTGCAAATGTGTGGGATATAACTATCAACAACAACTATAAGGACCGTGTATACATGGAATGGGATGCTGCCAATGCCACCATCACCGTTTCCACTCCAGGAGCCATCGTAAGCACAGGCAACACATGCAGCAACATGTTTAAGAATTGCAGCGGACTGGAGAATGTGGATTTGTCGGGACTCGATATCTCACTGTCCACATCATTGAATTCCATGTTCTTCCAATGCAAAAAACTCAAGAAAGTAGACCTCACACCACTCAACACAACCAAAGTTACCAACATGTCTGGTATCTTCACCTTGTGCGAGAGCCTCGAAAGTGTGTTGGTCAATGGTTTGAACACAGCCAACGTGACTACCATGAACAACATCTTTGACCGCTGCTACTCACTCAAGGCTGCCGACATCAGTTCATGGAACACACAGAATGTTACCACATTCAACCGCATGTTCTATTATTGCACAAATATCTCAGAGGTAAAACTCAAATGCTCAAAAACCTCACTTGCTGAAAGCGGAGTGAAAGAAATGTTCAACAACTGCTATATGCTGACGTCAGTAGACATGTCGACGTTTGACTTCAACAATGCCAATGATTTCACCAGCATATTCTGCAATTGCCAGAGTCTGCAGACCGTGATATTCGGCAAGAGCAACACTTCAAAGATCAAATATATGAAGAATGCATTCCTGGGCACTGGCGGCTATGGCGACTTTACATGCGTGAATGCAGATTTCTCATCAGCAGAAAACATGGATGCCGCATTCAAGGGTAGCACAGCCAAATCCATAAACCTCTCTGGTTGGCAGACCCCGAATGTGCAAGTAATCAGCAGTTTATTCCATAACTGCACCTTGGCAAAGAAGATCAACATCTCGGGGTGGAGTGTTGACAACGTAAGTTCATTTACTCACATGTTCAACACTTGCGATGTAATAGAAGAGATAGACCTCGGCACCAGTTTCAATATTCCTACAGATGCATACATCGACTACCTGTTCTATTGTACTGCAAAAACATCAAAGAAAACCACAGTGAAGTGCACACGTGCTACGTATGATGCAATCATGAAGCATATCACCAATACAAATGGTGGAGGAAACAGCAAAACATTCCTCAATAAATACTGCACATTCAGTATATACGAATAAACAAAGTATATATCCTTTACTGTTTTATCCATTACTGTTCCCATCTGCGTTATTTATAGCCGCAGGTGGGAACAGCCGTTAATATACAATTGTATTTTTCAACAACAGTTGATGATACAAGTGTCTCATCGCTTTTTATTCACTCCTGACTTCGTCAATGCGCCACCCAAATTAAGATATGCTGTAAGGTAGGTCGAAAAGTGGCTTGACTGCAAGGTGTTTCTCCGTCAAGAAGAGTGTCTTGGTGAAGTAAGTCCTCTGCAATCTTCTCTTCGCTGATGACGACTTCTATGTCCTTGCTGATTTCAAGAAACTTGTTGTAGCCACGCTTGTTCACCTGACTCTTCGTGATGCGTCCGGTCTTATACGCTTTTCTCAATCGGGCTATACCACGGTCACGGTTGTAGGCATCCTTCTTCGCTCGTTTGTCGGAATAGCTGACGATAAGTCTCTCCCCATTCTCACGTTTGTAGTTGTAACAGGCTTTATCAACCTTC
>SAMEA3663092__coassemble_79_pt1 | contig 37947 bp, 22 predicted proteins | sample SAMEA3663092__metabat2_high_PE_017 | metagenome-assembled genome bin SAMEA3663092 (sample SAMEA3663092) | pig gut metagenome | biome: pig gut; feature: pig-associated habitat; material: faeces | place: France | collected 2012 | reverse complement strand
TCCTCAAAGGCTTTTATAGTGTATTCAAAGATGCAGATCGTGACCTTAAGTTCGTCCTGTTGACAGGCGTCACCAAGTTCTCGCAAATTAGTGTGTTCAGCGGATTCAATCAACCCAAGGATATTAGCAACGATGCTCGCTATGATGCCCTTTGCGGCATAACTATGGATGAGATGCTCACCCAATTCAAAGAACCAATAAAGGAACTGGGTGACATGAACGGCATGACCGTAGAGGAAACCATTGCCAAACTGAAGCATAAATACGACGGCTATCATTTCAGCGAACAAATGACTGATATTTTTAATCCTTTCAGTCTTCTCAACTGCTTTGATATGAAGAAGTTTAAGGATTATTGGTTCTCTACAGGCACCCCCACATATCTCATGCGTCTGATGGCAGACAATGATGAACCTATCAACGAACTGGTAGGTAAGGAATATCCTGCCGCCGAGTTTGTAGACTATAAGGCTACAAAGCAGCGCCCATTGCCAATGCTATACCAGAGCGGATATCTAACTATCAAGGGGTATGACCCAATGTTTGATGTCTACCGCCTTGACTTTCCTAATGAAGAAGTGCGTAGCGGCCTGATATCCATGCTCGCTTCGGATTATTTCGGCACTAACAATTATTCCGACTCATGGATAGTAGACGTTACCCGTGCCCTCATGGCTGGCGACTTGGATAAGTTCAAACTCCAGCTCACATCCTTCCTGTCCAATATCACCTACCGATTTCAGCGCAAGGATGACGAGAGGGAATGTGAGCGTTATTTCCATCTTACCTTCTATCTCATACTGCGTATGCTGAGCAAATACAACACTTTGGTTGAGAAGGAAACGAGTCAGGGTCGCATAGACTGTGTATTGGAATGCCCCGACTATGTCTATATCTTTGAACTCAAGCTTAACTCAACGGCAGACATAGCATTGAAGCAGATAGAAGATAAGGGTTATGCCCTGCCATACGCTGCCGACCCACGCAAGATATTCAAGGTAGGCATCAGTTTCTCTTCTGCCACGGGCACTGTAAACGACTTCAAGTGGGTATAGCCGAAAGGTGATACCTCGGTTGCCCTGTGAAAGTGTCTTCTTTGACCAACTAAGGAATCTTCACGAGTTAATGAGGGTACCTTAGTTTTTGCGGTGTTTACGTGTGAAGTAAATCTGTATCATGTCACCTTGGCATTGTTAGGGAAATGTGTGTTAAATTATAAGAAAAAGAATTATGATGTTTGCACACGAGAATATTATTTAGTAACTTTGCAAGGTTTAACGATTATATAGTAGATTTTATGAAGAAAATTTCTCAGGTTTTATGGGTATTAGCTGCTCTTATGGTCTTGACTATCAACACCAAGGCTCAAACGGCAATTGTACCTACCTTTCATGACTGCTCTTATGAAGACGGTTCTATCGTGATGAAAATATCAGACAATGGCCTGTGGGGCGTGGCACAACCCGCCTATAACGATGCAAAGGCAAGCGGACAGGCCAGATTGGTAGACATAAAAAATAATTCCTATGTTATCATCCAAACAAGCGAAGACGTGCTGGCCAACGGTGCCTGCACCATCAACGACGTGTCAAACGATGGTAATATCGTGGTGGGAGGATATACCGGACTGCCCGCCTACTGGAATGCTACTACAAAGAAATGGAAGTATCTGCCACTGCCCGAAGGGGCTGGAACCGCTGTGCTCACAGCAGTGACTCCAGACGGCAAATATGCCATAGGAAATGCTTTCTTCGACGAAAACGAATACTGGATAGAGGGCGCCATGTGGGACCTCACTACCAATAGTATCAAGGAATTGCCTAACCGCCCACGACTCGACATGACTCATGAGGACCAGCACCAACAGCGCTTTGATGATATATCTGCAGATGGCAGATATGTGCTCGTCAGCATGTCTGTAAGTTATATCATGCCCGCAGGCATCTGCTCATATATATATGATACTCAAACCAATAACAGCACCTTCGTGGGCTTCACTCCCAACGATACCAAGGCATGGACACCAATGCATGAGGGACTCTATTTCATACAAAACCCGAAGATCAGTAGCAATGGCAAATGGGTTACAGGTACTGCCTATATGGTGAAGGAAAACGGAGGTGGTGTGCCTGACGAGTATGATGCCGCATTCAGAATGAACATGGAAACAGGCATCTTTGAACTCTTTGACGAAGAGGAAGGTCACGGCTATGGCGGCTTCGGTATAGACAACTCAGGAAACGTGTATGCCGCCACGCCAGCCACTGCTACTCCTATACGCGAATGGTCGGTGAGACATGGCAACTACTGGTATCCATTCAGCCAGATCATGAAACAGAACTATGGCATCGATTTCTATCAGAAAACTGGCTACGACAATACAGGATCTCCAGTGTCGGTGAGCGGCGATGGACTGTTTATAAACAGCATGGTGGACCCACAATCACAGAGTTATGTGGTGGAACTGGGCAAGAACATCTCAGAGGAATGCGCCAGCATCAACCTGCTGGGCAACTATAGCATCACTCCTGCCAACGGATGCACATTCAGCAGTCTGCTCAATGTGACCGTGGCCTTCGACAGATTTGTGGACGTGAAAGGAACAAAAGCCGACGTAGAACTCAGAGATGAGACAGGCAATGTGGTGCGCACTGCATCGGGACTGGCCGTGACCACCAGCGATGCCAAAGCAGTGATAGCCACATTCAGACCCACAATCCTCGAGACTGGCAAGAATTATACCGTGGTGTTTAAAGCCGGATGTATATGTCTGAAAGGCGACACCGAGCGCACAAACAATGAGATAAGCGTGACCTATACAGGCAGAGACAACAAGCCGATGACCATCACAAGCATCTATCCAGAGGAGAACAGCGAGTTTGCAACCTATAGTTCATCAGTGCCCGTAGTGTTTACCTTCGATTCCGATGTTGCACTCACCGACACGGCATCCGCTTATCTCGTAAGAGATGAAGACGGCAAGAAGATATGCAATCTAAACATGCTGACCGCCGACAAACGTGTCAAGATATTCCCTGCTACACAGCAGTTTATGTATCTCGGACAGACCTATACGGTGGTGCTCGAGGCAGGCGCAGTTACAGACCTCACAGGCAACAATCCCAACGAGAAAAAGACAGTAAAATATATAGGTACTTACGAACGCGAACTATCTACAGACAATGAGACACTCTTCAAGGATGACTTCAACAACCAGATGACATCTCTGAGCACATACCTCAGATATGAGGGTGACCACCTCACTCCCAATGCATCAATGGAAGCACTGGGCTTCGACAAGGATAACCAACCTTGGAACTTCTCAGTGGCTGAGTCGGAAACGAGTGCAGACTATTGCGCTGCATCGCACTCCATGTACCAACCCGCAGGCAAGAGCGACGACTGGATGATCATCCCACAACTCTTCATTCCCGATAGTTACTGCGAGATGAACTTCAAGGCACAGAGTTATCTCAACAGCAAGACAGATAGTCTAAAAGTGATCATCCTGCCATGCGAAACAGCTTACAGCTATGCCTCTGACGAACTCATGGCTCTCATGAAATCGCAAGGAAAGGTGATATTCAAAGAGAAACTGACACCAGGCGCAAGCGAGGAAGGCCTGGCCGATGACTGGCAATCGTATAATATAAACCTATCTGAGTATGCATACAAGAATGTATACATAGCATTCCTCAACGACAACGATGACCAGAGCATGGTATTTGTAGACGATGTGGAAATAAAACGCAACCTCAAATACCTGCTCAGCCTGGCAAATGAGGGTACCGTGGTAAACAAAAGCGAGATAGCTATAAAGGGAAAGGTGACCAACAACTCAGACAGCGATACCTTCTCAACTATCACACTCATACTCAAGGATGCAAACGGCAATAAAGTGGATGAGATAACAGAAAGCGGAATGTCATTTAAGAAGAATGACTCCTACTCATTCTCTTTCAGCAAGCCTCTGCCTCTGCTGGCAAGCCAGGCTAACACCTTCACCATTGCCATTGCTTTGGACAACTACAAGGATGAGGTGAAGAGCAATGTAAACAATCTGCAGTTTGAACCCGTAAAACGACTCGTGGTGGAAGAGAACACTGGTGTGACCTGCCCCAACTGCCCACTCGGCATAGTGGCATTCGAAAACCTCGAAAACATATACAAAGACCTGGTGATACCAGTATCCATACATGGTTATAATAACGACCCAATGGGCGCCGGCGTAGTAGGATATGCTGAGGCTCTCGGAGTGTATGTGGCAGCACCATCAGCACAGATAAACCGCAACGGCATCGTTTGTCAACCAATGTGGCAGAGCCCATACACTTTTGAATATGAACTGTCTAACGGTTACAACCTCTGGGCAGACATAGCTGCACAGGAGATGCAAACACCCGCAGAGGCAGAGATTAGTGCCAGCGTAAACTATCATGAAGCCAACGGCACCTTCGATATCCCCGTAAGCGTGCGCTATGCTATGAATGCCAAAAACCTCAACCTAAACCTCTTCTTCGTGATGCTTGAGGATAACATCAAGGCCACACAGGCTAACGGATTGGCAAGCGTGAGCAGCCCAGCGCTCGGCGACTGGGGCAAGGGTGGCAGATATGGCACCGCTACAGTATACAACTACTACCATAAAGATGTGGCCAGATACTGCTGGGGCGACTCATGGAACGGAAGCGTGGGTCTGCTGCCGCAAACCATGGAGGCAGGCAAGGAATATACCGTAGACATCACTGGGTTGACCCTGCCCCAGAACCTCGATGATGTGACCAAGGCCAAGATGGTTGTGATGCTCATCAATGCCAACACAGGCAAGGTTATAAACGCTGCACTCGCAAAATTCCCCGGCTATACCAATGGTATCAATAGCGTGGACAATGATATCAACCATGCCAACATATCACTGGCAGAGGGTGTGATAACAGTGGGCACCAACGGCATGACCAAGGTAATGATATACTCTGCTACAGGTGCCTTGATCACCTCAGCTGCTGGCAATGGCGCCGTATGCATACCTGCCGATGCCATGCATGGCACCATCATAGTGAAAGCTACATGCAATGGCAGCACCACAGTAAAGAAACTGAACGTGAGATAAAAGTTGCTAATGATGATCTATGCAACAATATATACACAATTATAATTATTATAGTAGTATTATGAAACATAAAAGAATTGGTCTTTATATGCAGAGGCTGTGGCTAATGGCCATCATGGTCATTTCGGGACTGTCAGCCTCAGCGCAAGACGTCAACTGGACTGTAATAGAACCTAACGTAGAGTATACGGTGCCCAGCATGAAGTTAGCCTACTGGAAGTTTACTGCTCCGCAAAGCGGTATTGTGGTAATAAGCGGCAACGACGGAGAGTTTCCACGTCCATACACCGACGAGACTATGCAGACGCCTATCAACTATAACCATAACTTCGTGGATGGCGGACAGAGAATAGACTTTGCCATGGAGGCTGGACAGACCTTCTATTCCAGCACCTTCAGCCTCAACAGCAACTCGAAGTTTACTCTCACCATGGGTAGCCAGACCCTTGAACTGACCAGCGTGACACCATCCGAAAACTCGGTGTTTGACATCATGGGTAGCGGACTCCTCGTATTGAATTTCAATATGACCGTAGCCATAGACAAGGCTACACTGACCTGCAACGGCATGTCGGCAGAAATAGTAGGCAACGTAAACTCGGGCGGACTGCAGTTTGACCTAAAAAACCAACTCTATGAGTGGCTGACAAATGGTTCCATCACTGGTGGTGAAGATCTCGTGATGACCATCACAGGCGTAAGGTCGGCAGCCAACAGCAGCGTGGTATATGGAGACAATGGTACACTCACGCTCCATTTCTTAGCACCATCAAAGCCTACAATGCTCATCGGTCAGACCGTGCCCAAGACATTCCTTTCATATTGGATGAAAGATGACAGCAAGGCGATGATAACACTTGAGTTCGACGGGCCACTGATGAAGGGCGAACAACAGACAGCAGTATGCGAACTCAATTTCGGTTCAGCAGAGGCTTCAGACTTCTATGCCGAGTCGCTGCCTGTAACCGTAGATGGCAACACCGTCTCTGTTAACCTCTCTGGTAAACTACGCACCCCGATGAATATGGTTCCTTCTGGCATGAACTATGGATCAATGTTCGTAAAATTCTATAATATCACAGCTGCCGACGGAACAAAGGTATTCTCTGCCGGACAGGGGCAGGTGAGCGCATTTCAGTTTGATATCCCATTCGAAGAGATAACTTCTGACATCACTGCCGAATTTACGCCAGACAATGGCGCACAACTCACCAACGTGAGCAACATCCTTCTGTGGATAAGCGACAAGACTGCACTTACCTACAACGGTGTGATATTTGAGTATACCCAAGGCAATGACAGAATAACCAAGATAGTAGACAACAGCCAAATAACCCACCAAGCCGACATATCTGGCAACGGAGAGGAGATTACCATACCCGTGCCTGATGAGGCAAAAACTGCCTATAATGTGGTGGTGAGTCTCAATGAAGTGCAATATATTGACGGCGTCGACCATAACATCACTTGCACTTATAATGTGACCAATAGTATCAGCGATGTGAAAGTAGAAAATCAAAACACAAGCATCTACAATCTTAATGGCTACATGATGACACCAACCTACATAAAGGGGCAAAAGGGAGTGTATATAATCAACGGAAAGAAGACTATTGTGAAATAAAATCCTGGCACGTAGATCTACTACCTTATAGAAATATCAAGCCAAAATCAATGCAGCCATCCTTTACAAGGGTGGCTGTATTGTTGTTTTTGAGGGGAACAATTGTCAAAACACTACCTTATGGAATAAAAAACATGTGATATATTCTATTTGTATTGAAAATATTTGTATATTTGCATCGCTTAAGAAAGGGCAATCTACTAACAGAATAGAAACTATTTTAATAAATAAAATATTTACATACTATTAACAATAACTAAAAACAAAACAAATGAAGAAGCAATTCAGAACATTTATCACATTGTTCCTGCTGATGATGGGAACAACGATGTCGTGGGCTGAGTTCCAAAACTTCAGTGCCGTACTGAATAATCAGGAGGGCACATTGCTTACAACCGAAGAACAAGTGCAGGGCACTGCTTTAGACTTCGGTGTGGCAGTGAACAATGGAACAACAGTTCGCGTGGCCAAAGATGATGCCTCTGCAGTGGCTACCATCAGTGGCAAGTATCACAGTGATCATGGCATGACCAACCTCGTGGTAACAGTGCCCGTGGATGGAGGTGTAAAGATTATCGTGGGCCAGTGCACTTACTCGGGCTCAGATATCGTGGTCAAGAACAGCGAAGGCCAGGTGGTTGCACAGAAAACTCCCGAAAAGGCTTGCTGGAAAAACGACCGCAAAAACGTGACCGAGCTTTACTACAATGGCGAGGCCACCACGCTGACCATCAGCGGCATGGGCTATTGCCCCTACGTGGCTGTAGAGAAGAGCGCATACGTGCCAACCTCATATAGCATCTCCTACTCATTGGGTAGCGAGACCGCTGAGGGCACAGTACCTGCCAACGCCACATGGACAGAGGGTGACTCCTATAAAATTCCTGCCAACTTCACCTTGTATAAGGAGGGATACACACTGACAGGATGGACCGACGGCACAAGCACCTTAAAGGCTGGTGAGACCTTCACTCCTACCGCAGATGTTACCTTCACACCGGTATTCACAGCCAACACAAAATCATTGGCTGACCGCACTGCAGAGGTGACACTCAAATGGGATTTCCAAACACAAAATGGTGCTCCTACCGTTGGTTACCAGAACGTTACGGGTATATGGGTGACACAGGCAACAGTGGATGGTGAGACAATCGACGTGAAAATGGATTTCGATACCAACAATGGTGGCAAGATTGCCAATGCCAACTGGAAGGACTGGGCACAGATGAATCCTGGAACCAAGTTTACTATCCCTTCTGCAAAGGGGGCACAGGTGTCTATGGAGGCGTATGGCGCCATCACCACAACAACTATTGACGGACAAAGCGACTATACAAGCGCACAAACCATCAATTATACTGTGGCAAACAGCGCAGAAACTATTGATATCGTGATTGGCGACGGTTCGTATTACAGATATATCCAGACCATCCTGCCTGTGGTTAAGCAGGGCGGCAGCGAAGGTGGCAAGACCTATGACGACGAGCCTGTAAGTGTGGTTTACGCTATGAATGACCCTGCAAATCCAGGTGCTTGCACAGCCACACCAGAAGATGCATTCTCAACTCTCGCCTTCGACTATGGCGACGCTACAATATCTGGCACAGCTTTGGTTACCATGACCGACGGTACTTCAACAGATGTTACAGGTCTCAAGTTTAAACCAGCCGGTGCTACTAAGGAACTCAATTGGTTTGTACGCCCAGCTCTCGGTCTGACCTTCACTCCTACTAGAGTAGCAGGATATATCAACCGCTGCGGCACCGACGCAGAAAAGGGTGTAACAGTGTCCGCCCACAAGACCGATGGTACAGTGGTTTCACTCGGCACATTCACAGCATGGCGTCAAGGTAAATCTACATCAAACAAGACCTATGACTCTGAGGCTGTATATAAGTATGATATCACTCTTACTGCTGAGCAGCAGGCTGAACTTGCTGGAGGCGACGGCTTCTATCTCACCGCCACTATTGGAGTGGGTGCCACCAAGGATGGTCTCTTCGGACGCGTGACCATTGATGGTAAGGTGGACGGCACCACGGCTACTGTAAACAAGTATACACTCACTATCGCTGCCAACCCTGCAGAGGGCGGAGAGGTATCGGCATATCCAAACTCTGACGAATATCTCGAGAACGACGAGGTTACACTCACCGCTACCGAGACATTCGGTTATGACTTCGTAAACTGGACCAACGCTGCTGGCGACGTGGTTTCTACCGATGCAAAGTTCAAGTATACTGTGACCGCCAATGAAACCCTCACTGCAAACTTCAGCAAAGTGAACACTTATTCATTGGACGTTGCTGTAGAGGGTGGCGCCAACGACTATATGGTAAGCCTCTCTCCCGCTCCTACCGTTGTTGACGGCAAGAACATGTATGAGGAAGGCACCAAGGTGGTTATGTCTGCTGCTTCTAACCCAATCCTTACCTTTACCAACTGGAGCAATGGCGAGACCGCTGCCGAGATGGCTGTAACGATGACCGAAAACAAGTCATTCGTGGCTTCTTATGCTGCTGAAGACTATCTGGCTGGTTGGGACTTCATCCGTCGTGGCAATGCCGGTCGCGCTGCCGACTTCGCATCTGCCGACAATGATGCCGCAAGTCTCGTGATGCGCAATGAAGCAGGAGAAGAGAAGAGTTGGCTCGACAAGAGCCAGGAGGCTGCCGGTGGTTATGAGGGTCGTCCCGCTGCCGTTTGCTGGGTGCAAGGTAGTTCCAACGGCGATGTTGGTCACCATCTCTGGATGACCTGCGTAAACGCAAGCGCATTCACAGATCTTAAGGTGATCACATCTATGGTATTCAACTATAATGCTTATCCTGTGCAGAGTATCGAATACTCTCTCGATGGCGAGAACTGGACCTCTATAGGCAAAATCACCATTGAAGGTGCAAAGAAATGGACAGATGGCACATTCGACCTGCCTGCAGATGCCAACAACAAAGAGAAGGTTTACATCCGCTGGATCAGCGACAAGACCTCTACTGTTGCAGGTACTGCTTCTGCCAACGATGGTATCGCTCTCGGCGCTTCCTTCATAGTAGGTACAGCAAAACTCATCAATGATGGCACAGCTCCAAATCTCGTAAGTTCAGTGCCTGCCAACGGTGCTACGGGTGCTTCTGCCAATGGTAAGGTGGTGCTCACCTTCGATGAGAAAGTGAAAGTGACAGAAACGGCCAAGGCTACCATCGGCGACATGGAACTTGACGTGACCGCCAGCGGCAAGACCGTGATTTGCGAATATAAGGGACTGACCTACTCTACCGACTATCAGTTTAAACTGGCTGCTGGTTCTGTGGCAGACCTCACCGACAATGCTACCACCGAGGATATCGTCATCAATTTCCAGACAAAGGTTAAGCCAGCTATTGCCAAGGGTGGTTATGATTTCATCGTGCCTAACAACGGAACCATCACCGAGGCTCTCGCTGCTGCCAATGCACGTGGCGCCAACGCTACAGAGCGCTACCGTATCCTCATCCTCAACGGCAACTATGTATTTGATACCAACGGTACTACTACTGGTGGCGATGGCAACACCTATCCAGATCCACGTTCTTATCTCAACTCACCATACGTATCGTTCATCGGAGAGTCTATGGAAGGCGTAGTGATTACCAACAAGACTCCTGAGGCTACATGGGACAATGGTTACGGCACTGCTTGCCCACTCGAGGGTATAGGCAAGGGCGACGTGCTCATCATCAATAAGGAAGGTCACGATTCATACTTCCAAAACCTTACCATGAAGTCTTCTATGGGCGATGGCCACGGACGTGATATCGTGCTCAACGACAAGTCGAACCGCACCGTATTCAAAGACGCATGCCTCTGGGGTTATCAGGATACATACGTATCAAACAACCAGTCTGGAAAGTTCTATTTCGAGGGTGGCGTATTGCGCGGACGCACCGACTACCTCTGCGGCAAGGGTGACGTATTCTACAATGAAGTAACACTGCAGCAGTGCGGCGGAGGCGGCTATCTGGCCGTTCCTTCTACTGCCAAGAACTATGGATATGTGTTCCAAAACTGCTATATCAAGAAAGAGACCAAAGACGTAACCTTCTATCTCGGTCGCCCATGGGGCAGCGGCACTCCTATCGCTTGCTTCATCAATACCAAGATGGATGCCAACGCATTGGGCAATGGATGGGCTGACATGAGCGGAGGATGGCCAAAGCGCTTTGCTGAATATAACTCTTACCTCACATCAGGTACAACCATCGACCTATCTGGTCGCCGCACTTCGTGGACCGACGGCGAAGGCAACGTGCATGCCAACGACCCAATCCTCACCATCGAGGAAGTGAAGGCCATGAGCCTCGCCAACGTTATGGGACAGGATGACGACTGGGATCCTACCGCTCTGACCGAGCAGGCATCTGCTCCTCTCAACGTGGTTATCGACAAGGGTGCCAAAACTCTCTCTTGGGATAACAGCGACTATGTACTGTGCTGGGTAGTAAGTAAAAATGGCCAGTTTGCCGGCGTTACCACCACCAACACCTATGAGGTTGACGATGAGACTGCCACATGGACAGTACGTGCAGCCAATGAGATGGGTGGTCTTGGTGAGGCAGCCACTGCTACTGTAGCCAATGGTATCACCACAGTGGGCAATGGCAATAGCAAGGTGGTAAGCACCGTTTATTACGATCTTCAGGGCGCACGCGTAAGTAGCGCATACAAGGGTGTAGTGATCAAGGTAGACACCATGAGCGATGGCCAGCGCAACACCACAAGAGTAATCAGATAATATCTTTGATTATTATCCATTGGTAAACTAATCTCTTAGTTTATCATCTCATATCAAGGGTGAGTCAACATGGGTTGGCTCACCCTTTGGTATTTAGGAAGGTAGAGGGCATCAACAACAAGATATGCGCAATACAAATGATTTTTATTACAAGTAATTGGGTATATGCAATATTTTTTGTATCTTTGCCACATCAATTATCAATAGGCACTATGACAAGAGTTTCGATCATCATTCCCGTGCATAATGTCGAGGAGTATATAGCTGAATGCCTAGAGTCAGTGATAGCCCAAACTTATGACCATGGCATGATTGAATGTATACTCGTGGACGATTGCACTCCCGACCATTCCATGGATGTGGCAAGACATGTATTTGAGGGTTATCACGGCGCTATGACCATCAAAATGCTTAAACATGAGACAAACAGCGGACTGTCGGCAAGCAGAAACACAGGTATTGAGGCTGCCTCTGGCGATTTCCTCTTCTTCGTTGACTCCGACGACAGATTATACCCCGAAACATTGCAAGTGCTCACAGAACAACTCAAGGTACACCCAGACGCAGACTTGATAGTGGGCAACTGGTATGACGAGACACGAGCATGCAACAACTATTGTCACACACAACCATTCTGCTCAAACGATGCCAATTATCTCTTTCTTGGCAATACCAAGAAGATTACAGCATGGAACAGCCTCATCAGACGCTCTATCATTACACATCACAACCTGAGATTTGTTGTAGGTATGTATTTCGAAGACGTGCCCTTCAACTATCAACTCTACAGTCGTATAGGCAAATATATCATCATACCCAACACGACCTATTTCTATCGCAAAAACATCAGTGGTATCATGAGCAGCGGACGAAGCAGCAAATGCAACAAGACCATACATGACTATTGCCTGATGCTACATATCATGGTTAAAAACCTCGACCAAAAACTATATGTCGGCAAAAGCAATATCATATTCTTCTATCTGCTCATTGCAGAAGACTTTATAAACACACACAATAAAGACATCAAAGATATAAGCCATGTGCGAAGATATCTGAGGCATATCATCAATATAATGATGAAACGACACCTCAAGAATATGCGAATCTTTATGGCAGCCGAATTATCCTTATGCTATTACTTGAAAGTACTTAAATGGGGAATGGTGAGACGAAATATAAATAAATTCACTCGAATATGCTACTTGCCTGCCATGGCCCTCAACGGATTGCATAAACAATAATAACAAAAATCCACCAACTCTCATTCGATATTTTATATACAATTATCATGACTCGTTATCACCTAACCTCTTGCTCTGTCACCAAAGCGGTATGCATGATTATGATTGGTTTGTTTGCCGCCAATAATGTTGCTGCTAAAGACGCCACGACTGCCCAAACCACCATAATGGCATCGCCAACAGAAGGTATTACCATGGCATCGCCAACAGAAGGTACCATCACTGACCACTTTGTAAAAGAGAAAGCAATGAAGCGAGACCTGCTGCAGATGCTTGCTAACAACATGCAATATGCCAAGTCTATATGGTATGACTGCGTGGAACCCAATAGTGCGGGCGAGCAGTGCGGATTCTTCAAGGCTCGCAGTGCAGGACACAGCAATGAAGACGGTGTGCGCACCAATGCAGACTTTTCAATGATATGCGCATTCCTGTATAGATATGGCAAGGGGAAGGTGAGATTGCCCGAAGGAATAACATGGGATGAGATAATACTCATGGCAGAGAAATCGCTCGTGTTCGGTTATTCCACCCATAAGGCAAACAAACTGAAAGTGACTGCAAACAGGGCATATTGGGGGTCAACGTGTGTCAAAGACCATGTATGGGAAAGTTCGCTGTGGACCATGTCGCTCGCCTACTCTACTTTCTTCCTCGACAACATACTCAACGACAAACAGAAAGAGTATGTATACAGGATGATAAAAGCGGAATGTGACTATGAGTTGGAGCGCACTATCCCTACAGGATATAATGGCGACACCAAAGCAGAAGAGAACGGATGGGAGACCAATGTGTTGGCATGTGCACTGGGCTTGTATCCCGATGATGAATTGGCACCTAAATGGTTTGAGAGACTGAGAGACTTTGCCATCAACTGCTATTCGCACAAGGATGATGCCAACAACAACACCATCATAGACCCAGAATATGACAGCACAAGAGTCAAAGACCTGTATAAGGGCAACAACCTATATGACGATTTCACACTGCAAAACCATAACTATTTCCACACGTCATACCAGAATGTGGTGATGCAGGAATTGGGCGAGAGTTGGCTTGCATTGAAACTCTTTCAGAAAGGGAAAGAGAAATGGAAAACAAATGCTCTGATGCACAACAACCAGAAGGTTATGGATGAGGTGCTATGTCGACTGGCACTGGCAGACGGCGAATTGGCCATGCCCAACGGAAACGACTGGAGCATGTTTCTCTATGACCAGATAACCAGTTATGCCACAGCGGCCTGTCTCTTGAGAGACCCCAACGCACTAATGCTCGAAAACCTCGCATATAAGCATATAAAAGCGAGGCAAACAACTACAAACGATGGTAGTTGGCTACTAAACAGCGACATAGGTCCAAGGCGTATGGGCGTAGAAGGACATAGGGTTATGATGACATATCTGCTGCACGACATGGCATCTACAGCCAAAATGAAACCTACCACATGGAAGCAGTTTTGCCAGCAGCACCAGAAGGCATACGTGTTTGAATGCCAGGATATAGTAAGAAGCATGACACCACACCGTTTCAGCGTATTCTCATGGAGCAAGGGACTGAAAAGTTATACGGGATATTTTGCCCCATGCTCGCCAGACATGACCAATATCATGGTGCCATACAAGTGCCACAACACAGGCAACATGCTCGGATGGTATAACATAGAGGGAAAGAATACAAACGCTAAGCCAACTAAAGAGGCGAAGTATACACTTGAGGGAAATAGTTACCGCATGCATGGAAGCATAGATACCAACGATGGTACACTATCCAATTCATTTTCCATCTATGCCACTCCTGGCAATGCCATAGTATATGTGGATGATGTGGTAGCAAACGAAGACGTGACCATTAACGGCAGGCGTGGTGGTTTGATGGCCATCAGCGTGGATCCGTTTACACGCATATCTCGCACTCTATATCACCAAAACGGCAGCAATTTCACCGATGGGAAAAAGACCATAGAATTCAGCAGTCAATGGGTAAACATCGACAATTATCTCGGCGTGGTAACAGCTGACAAAAACAACAGAATGGCATTTGGCGACAGAGAACAGAGCAGTTCCATAGACATAGCCAAACTATATGCCAACTACTCCTCCACCCCACAGCATTACAAAAAAGGACAGACAGTGGACAGAAGATGCATCGTCTATTATTGCAATGTTGACTCAGCCACTACCGCTCTGCTGGCAGAGGGAATAAAGACCGAAACAGATGACAACATCCTAACAGTGCATGTGCCCGATACCGACGGCACCGTGTACGTGATAACCATTGCCAGCGGACACATAGAGAAGGTCTGCACATGTATAAAAGAGAAACGGAAATAAACAATTAAAGGTTAATACAATACAGAATATGAGAAACAAAAAAACACTTATCACAATCGTGGCTGCATGCATGCTGGCGCACATTAGTGCCATGGCAGATAGCATATGTGTGACCAAAGCCAAGGTAGCAGGTCCATACAACGTGGTGAACCCGATAATCATCGATAGCATTGACAATGCACAGACCAAATTCAAGGATCTAAAAGTCATTGATACCGCTATAGACATGTCACTTGCCAACAAGGCTGATATCAAGGAACTGGCTGGCCTTAACCTACAGAAAGGCAGCATAAACATGATTGCCTTCGACATCACAGCACCCTCGTATATCAAGGATGCCAACATAAAGATAACAGGATGCAAGGACCATAAGATATATGTGGACGGCAAGACCAGATCGGGTAAGATAACACTCACACCTGGCGGACATAGCATAGGAATAAAGTTTGTGGCAGACTCCACCAAAGTTGCCATAACCATGAGCAGTCTGCTGACCATAGACAATGGTAAAAGAACCTTTACCATGGCCGACAACCTAATGACCAAAGTGATTACAAGTGCATCACTATCAGCATCAGGCAACTGGGCACTTATCTCATACCGGGGATATGACAGCGAGAACAAGGTGAAATCTGAAACCCAACTGATAAACATCAAGACGGGCAGCAAAAGACTGGCTCCAGAAAGTGCTCGATGGATGCCAAAGAGCGACAAGTATTATTATACACGTAGTATCTCTGGCAAGACACAACTAATAGCCGTAGCACCAGAAAATGGAAACCTCGAAGTGATAACAGAAGCACTGCCCGATGGCTATCCTACCTTCTCTCCCAATGAAGAATTCCTTATCATGAGCAAGATGACCAACGGCAGCAATAAAGAGACAGGTGTGTTTGAGATTGTTCATCCCGACGACCGACAGCCATACTGGCGCAACAGATATTCGCTGGCAAAATATGATATTGCCACAGGCATGCTGCAACCTCTCACTTATACATACCACTCCGTTCATCTCAATGATATCTCACAAGACGGTAACCACCTGCTTATCAGCATTATGTCAGATAGCCTGACACAGCGACCTACCACACGACAGAGCATCTATGATCTCGACCTGACAACTATGACCATGCAAATGCTGGTGGAGAAAGACGGATTCATAGGTAGTTGCCAATGGGCTGACGGCACAAACAAGATAGTTTTCAATGCCAGTCCAGAGGCCTTCGGAGGCATTGGCAACAGAGTGAAAGAGGGACAGACACCAAGTATGTTTGACTATCATCTATATATCATGGACAGGGCTACACGCGAAGTAACTCCCGTGACTGCCGATGACAAGACATCAATAGAGAATTTCGGTTACTCAAAAACCGACCGCTGCGTGTATTATACCGCAGCCAACGGCGACTCGATAAGTCTATACAGACTGGACCTCAAGACATTGAAAAGCCGAATGGTCAGTCAGCCCCTTGAGTGCCTCAGCGGCTTGGACATGGCCACCAGCAGTAGCAACATCATTGTGTACGGTTCATCGCCATGTGTGCCTTATGAAGCCTATCTCATACAGCAACCTGCTAAGAAAGCCACGGTCAAGAGACTCCTCGCTCCCAATGAAGAGATGTATAAGGATATAGCGTTGGGTGAGGTGAAATCATGGAGTTTCATGTCGGCAAGGGGTGACAAGGTGACAGGTTTCTATTTCCTGCCTACAGGTTTTGACCCAGCAAAGAAATATCCGATGATAGTACACTACTATGGCGGATGCTCACCCACCAGCAGACGCTTCGGCAATGGAAGCCATTATCCTGCCCACTATTGGAATGCCATGGGATATATAGTGCTTATTGTGAACCCCTCGGGTGCTACCGGTTTCGGTCAGGAATGGGCGGCACGGCATGTGAATACTATGGGTGAGGGCCCAGCACAGGACATCATCGATGCCACCAGACAGTTTGCCAAAGACATATCGCAGGTGGACAGCACCAAGATAGGCTGCGTATCGGCATCCTATGGTGGATTCATGACACAGTATATGATGACTAAAGACAATCCTTTTGCATGCGGCATCTCGCATGCGGGCATCTCCGACCATACCAGTTACTGGGGAGAAGGCTACTGGGGCTACTCCTACAGCGAAGTGTCGGCAGCAAACAGTTACCCCTGGACCCGCAAGGATCTCTTTGTAGACCGCTCGCCTCTCTACAATGCAGACAAGATAAAGAAACCCATACTCTTCACTCATGGCACCGCCGACACTAACGTTCCCATAGGTGAGTCTATACAGATGTTTACAGCACTCAAACTGCTGGGCATTCCAACGGCTTTCGTAGAAGTGGAAGGCGAGAATCATGGTATCATGGACCCCGTAAAGCGAGCCAAATGGATAGACACCATGGTGGCATGGTTTGACAAATGGCTCAAGAACGATAATTCTTGGTGGGAGAGCATATACCCAGCCAAACACCTGTAAGAGATAAACAAAAATCAAAATAAATGCTGGTAATGACATTTATCACATACTTGACATATTGAGACAAAACACTTATTATTAATACTAACAAACTATCATGAACATTAAAAAACGATTCATTGTTGCCTTGATAGCAACAGCGGCTGCCAACATGCAGATCTTGGCACAAATGCTGCCTTACCAAAATCCTAACCTATCATCGAGCGAGAGAGCTGACGACCTGATTGGCCGATTGACATTAGAAGAGAAATCAAAGTTGATGATGGACCAGTCACCTGCCATTAAACGCTTGGGTATTCCCGAGTTTCATTGGTGGAACGAGGCTTTGCACGGAGTGGGACGCAATGGCACGGCTACCGTATTCCCCATCACCATGTGCATGGCTGCATCATGGAATGATGCCCTGCTCCAGGATGTGTTCACAGCGGTGAGCGATGAGGCAAGAGCCAAAAACCAAGAGGCCAAAAAGAGTGGCAAGTTGAAGAGATACCAATGTCTATCTTTCTGGACTCCCAATATCAATATCTTCCGTGACCCGAGATGGGGACGCGGTCAGGAGACATACGGCGAAGATCCGTACCTCACATCCAAGATGGGACTGGCCGTAGTGAGAGGACTGCAAGGTCCTAAGAACTCCAAATACCGCAAACTGCTGGCGTGTGCCAAGCATTTCGCTGTGCATAGCGGTCCGGAATGGAACAGACACTCCTTTGATGTGCAACAGTTGCCTGCCCGCGACCTCTGGGAAACCTATCTCCCCGCCTTCAAGACACTGGTGCAAGAAGGAAACGTGGCTGAGGTTATGTGTGCATATCAGCGTATAGATGGTGAGCCCTGCTGCGGCAACAACCGTTTTGAGCATCAGATACTACGCGAGGAATGGGGATATAAAGGTTTGATTACCAGTGACTGCTGGGCCATCAGAGATTTCTATGACAAGGGTTGTCATGAGGTGTCTAAAGATGCTGCAGAGGCGTCGGCCACAGCAGTAAGAGCCGGTACTGACCTTGAATGCGGTTCGGCATACAAGGCTCTGCCCGAGGCGGTCAAGAGGGGCGAGATAACAGAAAAGGAATTGGACAAGAGTCTGAAGAAACTCATTATGGCACGCATCGAATTGGGTGATTTCGATAATGACTCTCTTGTGGAATGGACACGCATCCCTTCTTCTGTAGTGGCATGCAAGAAGCATAAGCAGATGGCTCTCGACATGGCTCGCCAGGGCACCGTATTACTCAAAAACAATGGTCTACTCCCCTTAGACAAGGATGCCAAGATTGTGGTGATGGGCCCCAATGCCAACGATGCCGAGATGATGTGGGGCAATTATAACGGTACTCCCACTGCCACTATGACCATACTCGACGGTATTCACAACTACCAGCCTGAAGCCCGCTTCATACGCGGATGCGGACATACAAGAAACAGCGACAGCCTTAGGGTTTCGGATATCATATATGCCGTGAGAGATGCCGACATCGTGGTGTTTGCAGGTGGCATCTCACCACGTCTTGAGGGCGAAGAAATGAAAGTGAACGAGGTTGGTTTCAAGGGTGGTGACCGCACAGATATCGAACTACCAAAGATACAACGCCAACTCCTTGCAGCCCTGCATGATGCTGGCAAGAAGGTGGTATTGGTGAACTGCTCTGGTAGCGCCGTGGCACTGGAACCCGAAACAAGCAGTTGTGACGCCATCCTACAGGCATGGTATGGAGGTGAGCAGGGCGGTACTGCTGTTGCCGAGATTCTCTTCGGCGATGTAAACCCATCGGGAAAACTGCCAGTCACATTCTATAAGAACACACAACAGTTGCCAGACTTCGAGGAGTATAAGATGGCTGGACGAACCTACAGGTATATGAAGGAACAGCCTCTCTTCTGTTTCGGTTATGGTTTGAGCTATACCACTTTTGAGTTCGGCACACCGAAATATAATGCCAAGAAAGGCGTGGTAACAGTGGAAGTGGCCAACACTGGCAAACGTGATGGCGACGAGGTGGTACAGGTATACATCAAACGCATTGCCGACACTGAAGGACCTAACAAGACTCTAAAGGCTTTCAAGCGAGTCAACCTCAAGGCAGGCGAAAAGAAAGTGATAAGCATCGATTTCAAACGCGGCAACTTTGAGGGTTGGGATCCCGAGTACAACGTGATGCGTGTGGTGGCAGGCAAATACCAAATGATGGTGGGAAACTCAAGCCGCGACTGCGACCTCAAGACCATAGAGGTAAAAGTGAAATAAAAGTATTATATTAGCATGCCTAAGCATATTTTGCTGCATGCCTAATCCATATTTATGGCACTTTTGAAGGCCAAGAAACGCCAGGGGATTGATTATAATCCCTTGGCGTTTCTGTATTCTGATGGTGTCATGCCCGTTTTTTTCTTAAAGCATTTGCTGAAATATTTCGGGTCGGAGAAGCCTACCATATATGCAATCTGCGAGAAAGGATACTGGCTCTTGGTGATGAGTTCCTCTGCCCTCTGCATGCGTATATGTCTGAGGAAGTCAACTGGCGACATGCCCACTATGCTCTTGATCTTACCATAGAATACCGTGCGTCCCAGGTTGACAGCATCAGCCAGGTCTTCAATGCGGAGGTTGGGATCAGATATGTGCTTCTCGAGATACTCTAGCAAGCTCTTCATCATATCACTGTCGGCATCTCGTATCTCTGGTGTGTCGAGGCGGTAACTTTTGTTATCCTCGGGTTTGAGTTGCTCCAGATAGCGTGCCTGTATGGCCTGTCGCTGGTTGATGATGTTATGCACGCGCAATTTGAGATATGTGGCACTGAACGGCTTGGTTATATAATCATCTATACCCTCTTTTAGTCCCTGTAGGCGATCATCGAGCGATGCCTTGGCGCTGAGCACAATAATAGGGATATGGCATATATCTGTATTCTGCTTAATAAGGTGCACCATCTCCAAACCATTCATCTCTGGCATCATCACATCGGTGATAATGAAGTCGGGCATATCTCGCTCTGCTATCTCCAAGCCATGCTTACCATTGGCAGCCTGAAGCACCTCATAGCTGTCGGAAAGGATACACACGAGGAATGCCCTGAGGTCGGCATTGTCTTCAACCACCAGAATGCGGAACTTGCTACTTTCGGAGGCTGGCATCGGTGTGTCGGTAAGTGGTGATGGTGCATCGGAGATATTGTCACTGGCATTGTCGTCACTGATATAAGTGCCATGATCCTTGCTGTATTTGAGCATCTGGTTGACGAGTTCGAGCATGCGTTTAGCATTGCGTTCCACCATCTCGAGATGCTGGCAGGCCTGCTCGGTAAGGGTGTTATTCTTGAGCACTTCTGCCACGGGGCCACCTATGAGCGTGAGTGGGGTGCGAAGCTTATGACTGATGTCGGCAAAGAAGCGGCTCTTCATCTCTCCCAGTTCACGCTCCAGCATAGCCCTTGCCTTGAGGTTATAGATATAGAATACCATATAGAGAGCACCACAAAACATCAGTATATATAACACCCATGCCCACCATGACTCCCAGAAATTGGGATGTGAGTAGATATCGAGAGCCGCCACATTGTTTACCCATATACCATCGCTGTTGGTACTCTTGACCAGAAGGCGGTGATGACCTTTTGGCAATTGATTGAAGGATACACTGTTTGATGCTCCCACATAGTTCCAGTCTTCATCTACTCCCTGCAACTTGTAAGCATAACGTATTAGCGACTTATCAGTATAGTCCACTGCTGTGAAGAAGATGGTTAGGTTTCGGTGGTCAGAGGGCACATCCAACTCATCAATATTTAGCACAGGCACACGCTTGCTGTTGCCCTGAAAGAGCACGCTACTGAAGATAATCTGTGGAGTGAAATCTCGTGTCTTGATATCTCTTGGGTTGAAACAGAGATATCCACCTCCCGCTCCCACGAGTATTTTGTTGTCGCGACAGTCATATACGGGTCTGGTTTCTGTCAACTGCATATTATCCCCGATAGTGTTTGAACCATATCTGAGTACAGTGCCGTCAGCAGGGTTGTAGCGCAACATTGAACTCTCCCTAAACACCCATAGAAATGCATCGCTGTCTTCGGTCATCGCCTGCAGAAGTCCCTCATCAGAGTCTACGCCTGTAGTTGCAAAACGGATATTGTCTGTAAGCAATGACTTGCTGGCCACTTTTTGCAGTGAGCCACCGAGGGTAATGGTATAGATGTCGCCGCATGATGTGACGAGAGTCTGCATGACATCAGAAGTGGAGAGGCTGGCGGTGTCTCCAGTGATATGTGAGCTTTTGAAGAACTTTATCTTCAATGGCGACACGAATTGTCCGCTGAAGGTGACCAGTCCTCCTGTGGTAGATAGTATCATCTCTCCCTTGGCAGTATGGGTGATTCGCCTCACGGAATGGAATTTCTTAAGCGGATAGTTGCTGAGTTGGTTGGTGGCATTTATAAACCGTATCTTTCCCTGTTGCTCGTCTATGAGGTTGACTCCCCCTCCGTATGTGGCCACCCATATACGGTTATGGTTGTCTATGTCAATATCATAGATGTTATCATTGTTGATGGCATATTCGTCTTTGCTGTCGGGCATGAAATGGGTGATATTGCCATTGTCATAAAGATAGAGCCCCCTACCCTTTGTGCCTATCCACATACGTCCGCGCTTGTCTTCGGCCAATGCGTATATCCTGGTTGAGAAAGCCACGGGAGTGGATGAGAATGTGCCTGATGGTGTAAGGAATGAGCGTGGCTGTCCAGGACGTTCTATGATTACCTCACCATTGTAGGTACCAGTCCATGTTTGCCCACTGCTATCGCGAAGCAGGGCCCGCACCTCTTGATTGGGCATGGATGGTGAGAAATGCACATGATGATAGCCGAAATTGGCCAGATGGAGGTCATGCTGACCTGTAAACCATACGTTGCCCTGCAGGTCTACATATCTCTTGTCTATGAGCGATGGACTATAAAAAGTGCCGTTGCCTGCTTTAAGGGTGTAGGGCACCAACCTACTTTCTGACTCACAATAATAACTGAAAGTGCCTCCTGTAGGTGCGATCCACACAGTACCGTTGGCATCTTGATGGAAGAAAGGTATTTTGGATTCTGTCTTGTGTATGGGACTATCGGCATGCGATGTCAACAATGCCACAGTGGGGTTGGCACTTAGTGTGACTAATGTGACACCCTGACTTCGAGTGAATGCCCACACCCTATGGTGCGAGTCTGCAAAGATACGCGTCACCTCTGAAGAAGGTTGCGATGGCCCTTGCACAGAAATAATGCGCGACTTTAGCGATGGCATGCTTATCACGGTTAGTCCATTATTGGTGGCCAATATAATATCGTCCCCAACCACAATCATATCGTTGATGCTTGTAATTGCCTGGGGCAGAGTGAGTGGCCTCATGGTGTCTTCATTTGGAGAATAGACAAAGAGGTGCCCATCTGTAGATGCAAACAAGGCTGTATTCTTATATTCGGCAAAATGCTCAATATTCTTCTGGTATGTACGCTTGCTGCCATAGCGCATCAGTCCCTTCTGTGTAAAGAGCCATTCTCGCCCCTTGCTGTCTTGCTTCACCTTCTTTATAATGTTGTCGTCTTCAAGCAGCAGTATCTTTGGTTTGGATATGTTGTCATCCTTGAATCGTATGCATACCGGTCCTTCATTCTCCGTCATCCATGTATATCCTGATGGCAGGGTATAGATATCACGGATGCTCACATCACGTGCAGTCTTTTTGCGGATGATGTCCATGATATCCACAAACTGGCACTTATGGGTATCAAAGAGGAATGGCGACTGGTCGTAAGTGGTAAACCAGATGTCTCCCTGCGAGTTGGGACGTACCATGAGCAGTCTGTTTGACGAGAGCATATCTCCATAGCCCCGCTGGTTGCGGAAAGATTCAAAGCGTAAGCCATCATACGACGACAAGCCGTTCCATGTGGAGAACCACATGCGTCCGTTGGGTGTTTGGGCTATGCCCGATATAGTATTGGCAGCCAGTCCGTCGCGCATATTGAAAGTGGTCACTTCACAAAATGGTTGCGACATCAACTTGGTGGTAACGACAAACGAAAAAAGCAATGATATGGTCAGTATATAATATTTATTCCTGCACATTTTGCACATGTTATTGGTTTCTATTGCAAAAATACAAAAAAATATTATTATACGAAACAATATCCAGCAAAAATATCATTTCTCTCACCAAGCAGAGATAAAAAGAGGGTGTGCCAATCTCTCTTGACACACCCTCTTGGTTATGGTATTATTTCTGCTCTACCATTTATTTCTCCTCCTTAACGGCGGTTTTCTTGGCAGCAGATTTCTTGGCCGCAGGTTTTTCTGCTTTCTCTTCCTTTGGTTTTGCGACCTTCTCGGCCTTTGACTTTGCGGTTTTTTCAACTTTTGCCTTCAGTTTCTCCTCTGCGGCTTGCAGTTTCTCAAGTTTTGCCTTGAGTCGCTCAATAGTCTTATCCTTGCTATCAATCTCATCACCTTGGTTCTTGATGGTGGTGAGCAGAGCATTGAGTTCCTCATTGTCAATCTCCTCAGGATATAGGCTGTTTACTCTGTTGATGAAGTCGCCGAGCACGTTCATATAATTGGTGAACGCATCGAAAGGTCCACTATATATTCCTCTGTCGAGTCCCACTGCAGATGGTTTGGTGGTCATAAAGCGGAAGTTGTTGCTTGCCTGCAGGTAATCCCAGTCTTGGCAGATGCGTGGGTCGTTGGCTATGCGTACACGGTCGGCAACGCTATAGAGTTTGTTAAAAGCTTCACGCTGCATGGCATTGCCCAGCCAGCAACTCACGTCTCTCTCCTCGTCTACCCACGACAGTGTGTCGGGCACGTCGAGCTGTCCCACACTCTTGGCCTTGGTGCATATCTCTGTAGGTGTGGCAAAGTCTATGCCTTTTGCTTTGGCGCATGCCGGCAGTGCATGTATGAAATCGAGGATATTGCTTGACAATGGCTGTGCTATACCCAGTGCAGATAGTTCCATGAAGATATTGATCACTCTCTCCTCCTCGGGGAATGCGGCTATACGATTGATATAGTTGTCGGCAAAGAGTGGGTATCCCTCCCATTCGCTATTGTTAAAGCGCAGTGAGATATCATCGCTGAGCACTACGTCGCGCAACAGTAATTTGAGGTTGGGGGCTATATTGCAGTGATAAACATAATGTGGCGATTTCCATCCGAGCACATGCTTGGCCCCTTCAGTAAGCATGCCCTTGAAACCCATAGCAGCCACCTGTCCGCCTATGTCATCGCTATATATGAGTGATGAGTTGCGCAACACGGTTGGTTTCTTGCCGAAGTATTCTTCCATCTTAGCGCACTGCTTCTTTACATCTGCCTGGAAGGTCTCTTCATTGGCCAATGATGACAGGCCATGAGAATATGGTTCTGCGAGGAATTCAACACATCCTGTGTCGTTGAGTTCCTGCAGTTTCTGCAATACCTGTGGGGCATGCATTTCGAGTTGCTCCATACCCACTCCTGAGATAGAGAAGGCGACCTTGAAATACTTGCCGTTTTCCTTTATCATCGAAAGGAGTGTGTTTAGTGCAGGCATATAAGAGCGCTCTGCTATGTCGCTGATGCTACGCTCGTTCTCGTAGTCATCATAGTAGTAATGGTCGGTACCGATATCAAAGAAACGATAACGCTTGAGATGGATTATCTGGTGTATCTCAAAATATAAGCATATTGTTTTCATAACGCTTGGATTTTTTAGATTGTTTTGTCTTTGTTTATATTATATATAATAAGGTGTGGCGATTACCACAACTGATTGTTGAGTGTGCGTTCATACAGGCTCTTGATGCGTGCGCCCACTTTCTCCCATGTAATCTGGTCAACCTCTCGCTTGCCTTCTTCCTTAAGATAGTTGAAGAGGCTTTCGTTTGCGCAGATTGAATAGATAGCGTCTGCCAATGCGTGTATGTCCCAATAGTCCACCTTTATGCAGTTGTCAAGGATTTCGGCGCAACCGCTCTGTTTGGATATGATGGTAGGAGTGCCGCACTGCATGGCCTCGAGTGGTGAGATACCGAAGGGTTCGCTCACCGATGGCATCACATACACATCAGAGTCCTTGAGACATTCATACACCTCCTTGCCACGCATGAATCCTGGGAAGTGGAAGCGGTCGGCAATGCCGCGCTCAGCAGCCAGTTGTATCATGGCGTTCATCATATCTCCCGATCCAGCCATACAGAACCTCACGTTTCGGGTGCGATGGAGCACCATATTGGCTGCTTCCACAAAATATTCTGGTCCTTTTTGCATGGTGATACGTCCGAGGAATGTAACCACCTTCTCCTTGTTGGTGTGGTCAGGACGTGGTATCTCATCATACTCCTTAGGCAGAGGATATACGGCATTGTGCATGGTGAACACCTTGCGTGGGTCCTGATGATACTGGTTGATGACGGTCTGTCGGGTGAGCTCACTCACACACATTATGCAGTCTGCCCAATCCATACCGTTTTTCTCTATGCTATATACGGTGGGGTTTACCTTTCCTCGGCTGCGGTCAAAATCGGTGGCATGCACATGTATGCACAATGGTTTGCCGCTCACCTGCTTGGCATGTATTCCTGCGGGATAAGTGAGCCAGTCGTGGGCATGTATGATATCATAATCCTCAGTACGGGCAACCTGGCCTGCTATCACCGAATAGTTGTTTATCTCTTCATGAAGATTTGATGGATATCCACCTGCAAACTCCATACATCCAAGGTCGTTGACATTCATATAGTTGAAATCGGCATATATATGCTCTCTCAACTTATAGTAATATTCTGGGTCCATGACATTGCCGATGCGACCCTTCACATAGTCGTAATCAACATCGCGCCATGCGATAGGCACGCAATTCATCGCAACTATGCGAGCTGCACTACGGTCCTCATCACCAAAGGGCTTGGGGAGGCACAGTACAATTTCCATGTCGCCCTGGGCATGCAAACCCTGACTGATACCGTAATTGGCGGTGGCGAGTCCACCAAACACATGTGGGGGATATTCCCAACCAAACATTAGTACTTTCATAGTCTTATATCGGTTTCAGTTATTTCTGATAGGTATATTTCTCTAATAATTTCAATGTACGCAGAATCTCTGCCACATTCATGGCAAAGGACATGCCTCCGCGTCCCAGGAATGGTGGGTTGCCATCAAAGAGTTCGGAGATGGTGCCGATAGAATGACGGCTCATCTCATCCTCATATCCCACCATTTGGCGCTCTATGAAGCTGAGTCGTGTGCGCTTATACATGCGTAGACATGCTTCCATATAGAATCCGCCGAGCCATGGCCATGCGGTGCCCTGATGGTATGCATAGTCGCGCTGTGTCTGCGGCCCTACATACATAGGGTTGTATCCTCCACTCTTTGGCGAGAGAGAGCGCAGTCCCTTTGGTGTGAGCAATTCGCGTGTGCAGATATCCAAGACTCCGCGTTTCTGGTCGGAGTTGAGTGGTGAATAGTCGAGTGCCACTGCAAAGATCATGTTGGGGCGCACGCTCCAGTCCATCATGTTGCCATCCACATAGTCGAGCAGATAGCCATATTCATTGAGGAATGTGGATACGAAGGATGTCTTGGTAACCTCGGCCTTGCTCTCCAGTTCGGTTGCTCCAGCCTCGTCTCCCTGCTGCCTCTTGAGCATGGCGCCAAAGCGCAGTGCATTATACCAGAGTGCGTTAAACTCAACGATATATCCTGTGCGTGGTACCACGGGGCGTCCGTTGGCCGTAGAGTTCATCCATGTCACTGCCACATCGCGGCCTTCGCTATAGAGCAGTCCATTGTCGTCAAGACGCAGGTTAGGATGGCCACCTTCCATTATGTATGTGATGATATCGTCTACAAGTTTGGCGTATTTCTCTATGCATTTGCCTTCGCCGCAGAACTTGGCATACTGCTGCACCGACCAAATGGCCCACAATGGCACATCTGGTTTTTCGATCTCTGCTATCTTGACGGTGAGAGGTTTATCTTGCATAAACTCATACAATCCCTTCTGGGCTGTCTGCATAACCAGTTCAAAATAGTCTTCTTCGCCAATCGCAAGGGTCAAACCTGGCAGTGCTATGAATGTGTCGCGGGCGCGTGACTTAAACCATGGGTAGCCAGCCAACAGATAACGATCGTCATTCTTTTCGCGGCGATGAAACTGATGTGCTGCGTTAACAAGGCAGTGGATGAAGTTATCACGTGGTGAACGGTCGTCCACCTCTTTGGTAAACAGTGCTTTCAGACCGCCTGTTTTGGATGGTGAGGTGGAACCGGCAAACACTATGCTCTCACCCTTTTTGATGTCCATCTCAAAATATCCCGGCACATATAAATCTTCATTGGAAGCATAGCCTCGCTCCTGCTCTTTGGGATATTCCACGCCACGATACCAGTCGGGCTGATATACGAAGGTGTTCTTTTTGCTAAACTGCATATACAGGTCGGGATATCCGGCATACATACAGGTTTTAATTCCGTTTTCCACCTCGTCATACGAACGGCTGGCGGTAGAATTCTCATGAGTAAACTGTCGCACGCTGCGGAATGCCAGGAATGGGCGGAATCGTAATGTGGTGGCAGAATGAGCATCTACGAGAGTATAGCGTATGAGGATACGGTCTTCATAATGTTGAAATACCACCTCTTTCTTCAATAGCACACCTCCCACCCTATAGAGTGTGGTGGGCACCTTGTCGCAATCAAACTCACGGATGTACTTGTGCCCCTTAGGGCTGAAGTTGTTTCCCTGATACTTGTGCAGACCGAGATTGAATTCTGCACCATGTTGAATGACCGTCACATCCATAGATGACAACAATACATGATTCTCGTCATCCAGTTCAGGCACTGGCACTACCAATAGTCCATGGTATTTGCGTGTGTTGCAATCTACCACAGTAGAACATGAATATGCTCCGGAACGATTGGTGCGCAACAATTCCTTGTGCAACGATTCTTCTAAGTTAGTCATTACTGCTTTTTCAAATCGTAAATAGCTCATAGTCCCTGTTATATAAGGTATTAATATTTATAGTTATAATTATCACGTAGTAATAGTTGGTGGAGGTGTGCTGTTGACATTCCTCTCAATCCACCCCAAAGTTACAATTTTTATATGTTATAAACAAAATAATTCATAGAAAATTTCAATTATTTCTAAAAAAACAATCCATTTGCAACTTTTGCAAATGGATTTTGTCATGATAAATACATTTTTTGTGCAGATGATTGCACCATAAGGCATTTATTTCCGCTCTGTCTGAGATATGGAAAGATCTCCTTTGGTCAGTCTGAGATGAGAAACTGTATGGCTTCCTGGTCTACCGTAATGGTATATCTGCCCACAGGTTTCTTGAGCAGTCTGCCATCCACTCCCACCATGGCATGCTTAGCTTCCAGCATTTCCACCTTGCGAGTGCGATATGGATGCACGCTGCGGTGATTGAGAAACCGGCCTGTGATGAGCAGCCATATACCTGCCACCAACTGTGCTATCTTGGGATGATACACCACCGACACATCAAGCATGCCGTTATATGGCACTGCATTGGGTGTCTGTCCGTATCCTCGTCCGCTGCCTATGCACATGGTCATCACCCTGCGATTTATCTCGTCGGAATTTATCTTGATGCGCATCTTGTAGTCGAGGCGATGAAAGAGCATGAGCATTAGCGATGATATAAACGACAAGGTGCGTGATCCGAGCAGTTTGCGTGCCTGCCGGCGCAGATTCATGATATCGGCACTAAGTCCGATGTTCACACAATTGAGAAAAAAGCGTCGGCGGTCTATGCCGTCGGCGGTGGTATAATGGATGCATCCCACATCCACTTTTCTCACCCTGCGTTTTGCAAGCCATTCCACCGACTGGGTTATATCACTCTCCTTGAAACGCCAGAATCGGGCAAAGTCGTTTACCAGTCCATTGGGTATAACTCCAAGGGCTATGCCGTCTCTCACCTCTTTGTCGGCATTCATGAGGCAATTGAGCACGTCGTTGAGAGCACCGTCACCACCCACCACTATTATCGTCTTATATCCATTGTTGATGAGCATGGTGGCCAGTCTCTCCACACTGTTCATATTCTCGCTCTGCACGAAATCATAGTCGATGCCACTGGCATTCAGTGCGCGCTGAATCTTCTCACGGTGGCGGCGACTGCCAGCCAGGGTTTTCTTGGGACAATACAGCACTCCCCATTTTGTTGTCTCTACTGCCATAATCGTTTAATATATTGTATTTTCTCTTCCATGCTCAGCGAGGCGTCCACCCAATGGATGGTGGTGCCCCTGCGTTCCATTCCTCTGAACCATGTCATTTGGCGTTTTGCAAACTGATGGATGGCTATCTCCAGTTTCTCAAACATCTCTTCGTATGTCAGCCTACCGATGGCATACTCGGTCACATACTTGTATTCGAGTCCGTAGTATATCAGGTCGTCGGCAGGTATGCCGCCATCCAGCAATCCGCGTATCTCGTCCACCATACCATTGTCGAGGCGGTCACGCAATCGTTTGGATATCTTGCTGCGTCGCTCCTCGCGGTCTATGTCTACCCCTATCACCAGCGTGTCAATATTTGGCACATCTGCAGATGCCATAGGGTGCTCGCCATTGAATGTCTCTATCTCTATGGCTCTGATGGCCCGTTTTGCTGTGTCCACATCTGTGGTATTGTGCATATTGCTGCCGTTGCGCTTTTTGAGTTCAGTGAGGATGACAGTTAGTTCTTCGAGTGTCTTGTCTGACAAGCGGTCGCGTAATTCCTTATTCTCTGGCACCGCCGAGAGATGATAACCCTTTATTACCGACTCGAGATACAAGCCCGTGCCACCACATAATATCGGAGTGGCTCCCCTCGCCATAATATCATCATAGGCCTTTACGAAATCATGCTGATACTGAAAGAGGTTATACTTGCTGCCAGCATCTGCAATGTCAATGAGATGGTATGGGATATGCACACCATTAACGGTATAGTCGCAGAGGTCCTTGCCCGTACCTATGTCCATACCCCTGTACACCTGGCGTGAGTCGGCACTTATAATCTCAGCATTGCCTAAATGCTCAGCCAGATGGGCAGCCAGAGTTGTCTTTCCGCTGGCCGTTGGACCTAATATGGTTATCATCTGTGTTGACATAATATAACTTCGGGTGCAAAAGTAATAAAAAAAAGCCGTCCAGCAATGCTGAACGGCCAAATAATATTCTTTCGGACTAAAAAAATTAGCCGTTTACCTTCTTCATGTGGGCGATGAGCTCGAGCACCTTGTTAGAGTAACCGATCTCATTGTCATACCAAGATACAACCTTTACGAATGTATCGGTAAGAGCGATACCAGCCTTAGCGTCGAAGATAGAAGTACGTGTATCACCGAGGAAGTCAGAAGATACAACAGCGTCCTCAGTGTAACCGAGTACACCCTTCAACTCACCCTCAGAAGCCTCTTTCATAGCTGCGCAGATCTCCTCGTAAGTAGCTGGCTTAGCCAGATTTACAGTGAGGTCAACAACAGAAACGTCGAGAGTAGGAACACGCATTGACATACCTGTCAACTTACCGTTGAGCTCAGGAATAACCTTACCTACAGCCTTAGCAGCACCAGTAGAAGATGGGATGATGTTGCCAGAAGCGGCACGGCCACCACGCCAGTCCTTGAGAGAAGGACCATCTACAGTCTTCTGTGTAGCAGTAGTAGAGTGTACAGTTGTCATCAAACCGTCTGTGATACCGAACTTGTCGTTCAACACCTTAGCGATAGGAGCCAAGCAGTTTGTGGTGCAAGAAGCGTTAGAAACAAACTGTGTGCCCTTCTCATACTTGTCGAAGTTTACACCGCATACGAACATAGGAGTATCGTCCTTAGAAGGAGCTGACATAACTACGTACTTAGCACCAGCCTCGATGTGAGCCTGAGCCTTCTCCTGAGTCAGGAACAGACCAGTAGACTCAACAACATATTCAGCCTCTACCTCGTTCCACTTCAAGTCTGCAGGGTTGCGCTCTGCAGTTACGCGGATTTCCTTACCATTGACGATGAGTTTGCTGTTTTCAACGTCTGCCTCGATAGTGCCATCGAAAGCACCGTGCATGGTGTCATACTTAAGCATGTAAGCCAAGTAATCAACTGGGCAAAGGTCATTGATACCTACTACCTGAATGTCGTCGCGAGTCTGAGCTGCGCGGAAAACGAAACGGCCGATACGACCAAATCCGTTAATACCAATCTTAATCATTTTACTTTATATTTTAAAAGGGTTTAAAACAATCCTAAATTATTACTTACATAGCCCTGACCCCAGGGAAAAAGCACATGGAATGGCCTAAAAAGACTGCCCATTTGCACTTTTCTTATCTTTTCGACCGCAAAATTACAATTTTTTTTTTATATTTGCACCAAAATCACATTAAATAATTTAAAAAACTATCATTATGGGTAAGTTCATCAATGAATTTAAGGAGTTTGCCGTCAAAGGTAACGCTGTCGATATGGCTGTCGGTGTTATAATCGGTGGGGCCTTCGGCAAAATAGTAACGTCTATTGTCAACGATATCATCATGCCTCCAATAGGATGGCTTATTGGTGGTGTCAACTTTAGCGACCTGAAAGTTGAGTTGCCAGCCGTTGACCTGGGTGTGGAGAAAATGGAGGCTGCCACCATCAACTACGGTGCGTTCATACAGACACTGATCGATTTCACCATCATCGCATTCTGTGTGTTTATGCTCGTCAAGGGTATCAACCACCTCGCAAAGAAAAAGAAAAAGGAAGAGAAGAAAGAAGAAACTCCTGCTGCTCCTCCAGCTCCTACTGCTGAAGAGAAACTGCTCACCGAAATCCGTGACCTGCTCAAACAGCAAAACAACAAGTAATACAATATATTGAGTGTGGCAAAGAGTGCTTTGCCACACCTTTTTTGTTTATCTCTTGCCACACCTTATTATATATACTACTAATCTGCTGATATATTAATCTGCTGATAATGAAAACCATCATACCTTTTTTCCTTTCTCTTGCCCTTTCACTCGTGGCCATTATGGCATACGCCACCAACTATAATAATCCGATAATTCCAGGATTCCATCCCGACCCTTCGGTTTGCAAGGCCAACGGCAAGTATTATCTCGTTTGCTCTTCTTTTCAATATTTCCCCGCCGTTCCCATCTTCGAAAGCAGCGACATGCTAAAATGGGAACAAATAGGATATGTCATCGACCGCAACGAGCAACTCGACCTGAAGCGCGCCACTTCATGGACAGGCATCTATGCACCTACCATCAGATTTCATGATGGCATTTTTTATATGATCACAACAAATGTGGGCGGCAAGGGCAATTTCATGGTTACGGCCAAAGATCCTCGTGGTCCATGGAGCATGCCCATATATCTCAAGCAGGGCGGCATAGATCCTTCTCTGTATTTTGATGGCGACAGATGTTATATGGTGAGCAATCCCGACAATGCCATCACCCTCTGCGAAATAGACAAAACCACGGGAAAGCAACTCACCGACAGTAAGGTGATATGGCGTGGCACGGGCGGACGCTATCCCGAGGGGCCACATATATACAAGAAAGACAATTATTACTATCTGCTCATCTCTGAAGGCGGCACCGAGATTGCGCATAAGTTGACCATGGCCAGAAGCAAGAATATCTTTGGACCTTATGAGAGCAATCCCCACAACCCTATCTTCACACACTGTAGCGTCAATGCACAGTCAAGCAATATCCAGGGCACAGGACATGGCGACCTCATCGAAGATTATGATGGCAACTGGTGGATGTCCATGCTCGCATTCAGACAATATGAAGGCAGCTATCATCATATCGGCAGAGAAACATTCCTCGCACCTGTGGTATGGGAGAAAGACAAATGGCCGGTAGTTAACGGCAATAATCCTCTCGTGGAAAAAACGGATATTGCCAACACGGGATGCAAGATAAGCAATTCAGCAGCCAAAGGGTTTGGACTTCTTTCACATGAATGGATCCATATCCAAAACCCTATAACGGAGAGATATCGTATATCTGACAATAAACTAACGCTGACAGCATCAGCAAGTTCACTAACCGAAAATGACCACCCCACCTTCATGGGACGCCGCCAGCAGAGTGCCTCATGCTCGGTCATCTCTTGCGTAGATGCCTCGGGATTGAACAAGGGTGATGAAGCGGGAATAACTGCTTACCAAATTCATAATGGGCATTGTGAGATATTCATAAAACGTGCACTTGACGGCCAGTTGTCTGTATACTCGCGCGTCACCCTCATGTCGGTGGTAAAAGAATCTGTACCCATGACCATAAGCGACAACAAGGTTACTCTCACCATACAATGCTCTCCAAAGAAATATTCCCTTGGATATATGACTGACAATCAGCATCAACCATGTATCATCAACACTGTCGACACACAACTCTTGAGTACTGAAGTGGTGGGAGGATTCACTGGTTGCATCCTTGGTATGTATGCTACAGGTAGCGGTAGTGCCTCCTTTGACTATTTCGACTATCAGCAGAAATAGTCAAAGGAGATAATATATATGCGGAGACACTAAAACTGTTCGAGTATCTCTATGCGTCTCTTTGTGCTCGGATGGGTACTGAAGAGATTGCTGAAGAATCCCATTATCGAACCTGATGTGAGACTTTGCGGATGGATAATAAACAACTGTGCCACATCCTCGCGCTCCACATCTGCCAGGCCGGGGTCATTGGATATCTTGCGCAATGCAGATGCCAATGCCCTTGGATTGCCGCATAGTTCTGATCCTCCTGCATCTGCCATATACTCACGTTTCCTGCTGATGGCAAAACGGGTAAGGAGTGTAAAAAGATATGCTATAGCACAGCATACCACCCCCACGAGCAGCACCACAATAATGCTCGCTCCGTTACCCTTCTGGTTGTCTCTGCTCACCCTGCCGAAATAGAACTGATGGTATATCATCCTCACCACCATGCTCATGACAGTGGATATTATTCCCACAAAGATAATGCTTGTAATGAGCAGACGGGTGTCGCGATTGCGGATGTGGGTGAGTTCATGACCAATCACGCCAGCCAGTTCATCATCATCCAAAAGGTCAAGAAGACCAGTGGTTACCGTTACCGTATAACTGTTCTTGTCTATTCCGCTTGCAAAAGCATTTAGCATCGGGTCATTAATCACGTTGATTTTGGGCATGTCCATACCACAGGTCATGCAGAGATTCTCAACGATATTATAAACCCTCGGGCATTCCTTGCGGGTCACAGGACGGGCACCAGTGGCATTCCTTATCATAGATGTATTGGAGAAATAAGCAATGGCAAACCAAATACCTACACCTCCTACCACCCATGGCAGACAGGCCAAAAACTGTGAATTTACAAAGTCGGTATCCATAACGTTTACCACATTGCCATATTCATCGTAATAGGTATTGCCAAAATAACTTATCAATGCAAAAAACACCCAAATCATTCCCAATATAATGGCAGGAAAAGCAAGGAGCAACAACACACTGAGCATGTTGTTGCGCCTGACCTGGGTATACATTCCTACATATTTCATAATCAGAAACTAATCTCTGGAGCTTTGTCATAAGTAGCCCTTTCGGTCTGAGGAATCTCAAACATGGGCTCTTTCTTGAATCCGAACATACCAGCCAGGAGATTAGATGGGAAGGTCTGCACAGCATTGTTTAACTCCTTGGTAGTAGAGTTGAAGAATCGTCTGGTAGCAGCCAACTTGTTTTCGATATCTGAAATCTCACCCTGCAACTGAAGGAAATTCTGGTTTGCCTTGAGATCTGGATATGCCTCAAGCGAAACCCTCAAGCCAGAAAGGGCTGTGCTGAGAGTGTTTTCAGCTTCTATCTTGTCATTGATAGTGGTAGCTCCCATGGCGGCAGAGCGTGCTGCCGTTACCTTCTCAAGCAATTCCTTCTCATGGGTAGCATACCCCTTTACTGTAGCCACCAACTGTGGTATAAGATCATGACGCTGCTTGAGTTGCACATCGATATTTGCAAATGCGTTTTCACGATTGTTTCTTAGTTTCACGAGGTTGTTATATATGCTGACACACATCACAGCAATAACAACCAATACAATTAAAATAATAATTCCTGTTGACATCTTGATAAATAATTAAAGTATTAGACTGCAAATATAATCGTTATTGGGCAAAAAACCATAACAAATTCACAATAATCCGCAACTTTTAATATTTCAATGTAATAATATCAATTCTTTAACTTCCTCATCACCTTTTCATAATAGCGCTGAGTACCTTTCTTGCTGTAGTTGTTGCCACCATTCCACGACCTAATTGCCTTCTCTACATCATTAGATGGATTAAAATAAGATTGGATAAGCAGAAACATCTCTTTTGACTTCTCCACGCTAAAACGGTCATTAAGTGTATACCTTTTACTGCTATTGCGCTTCTTGAGAATGTTATTACATTCCTTTACACATATCGGAGTGATCTGCATGGCACCACAAGACTTGCCACTAACTGCCTTTGGATTGCCATTGCTCTCTACAGCAATGATTGCGTCGATAACTTTTGACCAATCAAAATTGTTCTCCGGAGTGTTTGCACCGGCAACAATCATAAATCTTACAGAAAAAAATAAACTTAAACATGTAATCCTGAATAATCTGTTCATAATAAAATACTTTTTGGAGCATAACAAAAGGTGTCTATACAAGTCAACCAAATGTCTATACAATTGTCTAAAGACTATATGTATTATCTCCAGTTACTAACTAAGTATGACCATCTCACCACGAGATACTAATGTCACCTATTTTCTTTTTCGGCTGCAAAGGTAAAGAAAAAATTAATACAAACCAAATAATTTGTAGAATTTTAAGAATATTACACAGTATATAAATGACTGATTTTCAATCAAATTATTGCAAAAATTCTATTATCTAAGACACTCCCACCGCTTGATGGCATTCTTCTTTCTGACGTTGAAGAGCCAATTTTTGAAGAAAAGAATAATTATTTCATGTTTTGTTTGTTATTTGAAGATAAATGTGTATATTTGCAGCGTCTTCAATGACTACCCGCTGAGTATGCGTGGGGGTTGGAACTTTATCGGGCCGCCCCATTTTGGCTATCTTCGGATAGCCATTTTTATTGTTCTGTCTGTCCCTCGTGGCGTCGGCCTTTACCTGGCTGTGGAAGTCAGGGGGCCTTCGAGCTCAGCGATAAACTTGTTGATGACTTCCTTCTTGACATGCTGCATCACTACCACATGGGAGAGGTCGCCCCCGAAGCGTTCGTCGTAGCTGTTGGCAAGATTGTATTTCGACACTATATCGTCGGAGGGACGCTTAAAAAACACGGTGTTGCTGTATTTGTTGTTCCAGCAAGGCCATCCTATACGGGTGAGTTCCGACACGAGGTAGGCTGTATTCTTCATTATTGCCGTGGCTTGTTCTGTCCAGCCTTTTATGCCAACGGTCTTAAGCAGCCACCAGAATTTCAGTGGCTCAACTCCTGAACGCGAACAGTTTATCATGCGCATGTTTGCGTTGAGATATGCAATGTCGAAGGAGTTCTGATTACGATCCAATTGTGTCCGTGTGTGTGGAGCACATCGTAGAACTCACAGAAATGTTCCGTTATGCCATATTGTGCAAATAGATTCACAACATCTTCTGTTGTCATATTTTTGGCTTTTGCATATTGTTCTATGCAGAACGATACAAACTGAGCCCTTTTTTCTACTTCGCTTTTCATTGTGCACATCCTTTCTAATGAATCAGACATTCCTCCTTCAACATTCGCCCAACCTTCACCTTCATCCAGTATAAATATCTACTCGCCAATTAACAATGTTATTTGCCGAATCAAATTGTTTGTTGGTTCTATTAATGGTTCGATGATCTCTTTTGAAGCATTGAAGGAGCAGTTGTAGTCGCTTTTCTCCCTCATAGTTTGTAGTGACGAGAAAAGTTTTGCCAATCCTGCAGACAGTTTGCCCGTCTTCACATATTGCATGTAAAGCATAGAATTAACCCCATGGTGAGTATGGACGCTTATTCCGTCATATATTAGAAGTGCACATACAGCATGGAAAGCTGCATAATATAAACGATTGGCAGCTCCGTCCCAAAACTCATTGGTAGCCAAAACATAAACTTGCTCCATTGTCTTATGGGCTTTATTGAGTTCATGTTCCACCATAATTCTTCTTTCTTCGTCACTAAGACTCATATCAGCACCATTTTATCTTGTTCAACATTCATATAAAATGGGGTATATGAGTAACCCTCCCATTCTTTTTTAGAATACACTTGCGGATTGATTTCTTCATTCATATCCCACCCCAAAACCCTGAAGGGATATGCGTA
>SAMEA3663092__coassemble_69_pt1 | contig 41309 bp, 34 predicted proteins | sample SAMEA3663092__metabat2_high_PE_017 | metagenome-assembled genome bin SAMEA3663092 (sample SAMEA3663092) | pig gut metagenome | biome: pig gut; feature: pig-associated habitat; material: faeces | place: France | collected 2012 | reverse complement strand
TCAGCACGGTGTCATCCGTAGAGATTTCGCTGATGCGTGCCGCCCAAAAGCCTGTGGCGAGGATGTCACCCACAAACAATGCCTGTTCGTCTGTAACACCGTCGGGGATATGGTTCAGTCCCTGCTGTGCCAATGGTACACGAACATATTCCGTCTGACCGCCATCTATGCGGCAGCCAAGTGCCCATCCACCATGTGGCGATGTACAGTTGTTCACATAGCCATGCTTGCAGTAGAAACATTCTCCGCAGAAAGTTTCCACGTTCACGGTCACACGATCGCCTTTACAGAATCCTTGGACATCACTGCCCAGTTCTTCCACAACACCCACCATCTCATGCCCGACTGTAATGCCAGGCACAGCCCTTGGTACGCTGCCGTGCTTGATATGCAGGTCACTTGTGCAGATGCTACTCATGGTCACACGGACAATGGCATCGGTAGGATCTTGAATCATCGGCTTGGGCTTGTCAATCAATTCAAACCTGCCTTTATCTATATATGTAAATGCTTTCATTGTTTCATGAATGGATCAATCGTTGCCAACAGCTCTGCTCTTTGCCAACACCGCTTGTTCTCCACAGCACTTCGCCCTGTCTGAACAACATGAGTGTGGGCACAGACTGTACGCCATATCGGTTTGCAGTCACCCCATACTTGTCCACATCCACCTTGATAATGCGGATTCTGTCACCCAGCACTTCCTTTACCTGCTCTAAGATGGGGTGCATCATCTTGCATTATGCGTTTTCTGTTTCCTCTGCATCTTCTTCTCCATATTTCGGAGAGATACCGTATTTGTTGGGCTTAGGTTTGCTGTCGAGCACACAAACTACAAAGATGATGATATCGAGTACAAAATTTATGATCAATGCAAAAATGTGGTAAGTATTATCTACAACAAAATCTCTTATGATGTTTATATCGTCGGTGTCAATGGCTGCATCTAAACCACTATAGGGGAATGTCAGGTCAACCAGCAATATAAATGCTGCCACCATGTATACTATTGTTCCATTCATACCACGATCATGAAAGCGCCTAACTGTTACTGCTGTCATCCATCCGAGGAAAGTGATGCTTGTTAATATCGTGGTCACAATATCCGGCAGAAAGAAAAGTGATGCAAACACTTCTATTACCACCTGCATGATGACTGCAAGAAGAAAATTCCACCATAGTTCCGAGCGGCGTGCACGACCTTTGAAATTAGTAAGATTGCGGCCACAATGTGTGATGGCCTCAATAAAAGATAATTGTTGCTGTGACATAGTATTTATAAATATTAGTTGTAATTAAGTGTATTATCTTATTCCTTTAGCAGATCAGGACGTAACTGGCGTGTGCGCTCCATGGCCTGTTCCATTTCCCATTCCTTTATCTTGGCCTCATTGCCACTAAGAAGTATGTCGGGCACTTTCCATCCCTTATAGTCGGCAGGACGGGTATAGATTGGGGCGGAGAGAAGGTCGTCTTGGAAACAGTCTGACAGGGCACTCTGCTCATCACTAATTACTCCAGGCACTATCCTCACAATGGCATCTGCCATAACGGCTGCTGCCAGTTCGCCGCCTGTCAGCACATAATCGCCAATGGAAATCTCGCGGGTGATGAGATGCTCGCGGATGCGATGGTCTATGCCCTTGTAATGGCCACAAAGGATGATAAGGTTTTCTTTCATCGACAAATCATTGGCCACATGCTGCGTAAACTGCTCGCCATCGGGAGAGGTAAATATTACCTCGTCATAATGACGCTGCTCCTTGAGCGAGGTTATACACCTGTCTATAGGTTCGCACTGCATGACCATGCCTGCAAAACCACCATAAGGATAGTCATCCACACGCTTCCACTTGTCGAGGGTATAATCACGCAGGTTATGTAGATGTATTTCTGCTAACCCCTTCTTTTGGGCGCGAGCAAGTATTGACTCATTAACAAAGCCCTCAATCATTTCGGGCAATACCGATATAATATCTATTCTCATAGTGTGCAAAATTACATAATTTGTAAATAACATACACCTTATTACATATTAATTTTTTGTAAAAAGCGAATTTTTTTATTGTAGCAAACATATATATATGTCATTTGCTTGTGGGAACAGGATTTTTTTAGTAAGTTTGCACAATGATAATGTCTAAGCAAGGACAAAGGCAATGACCTGGAAATGATTAAGACTATGGATAGAAACATCAATATTGACAATGCGTGGGAGTTTGTGGAGAATACAGGCAAGAGTATCTTCCTAACGGGCAAGGCTGGCACAGGCAAAACTACCTTTCTGCGCAACGTGGTAGAAAAGAGCAAAAAAAGAATTATTGTGGTGGCTCCTACAGGCGTGGCAGCCATCAATGCAAGAGGTGTGACCATACATTCATTCTTCCAGTTGCCCTTCTCGCCGTTTGTGCCAGGCAGTCAATCAAAAACAAAATTTGATTTCAGTAGAGAGAAAAGAAAAATTATTTCTTCTCTCGACCTCTTGATAATAGACGAGATTTCAATGGTGAGGGCAGACCTCCTTGATGCCATAGATACTGTGCTCAGAAGATTTCGAGACAGGTATCAACCGTTTGGAGGTGTTCAACTGCTAATGATTGGCGACCTCGGGCAACTCACACCCGTGGTAACAGCAGAGGATGAACATATTATAAACAAATATTACGACACTCCTTATTTCTTTGGAAGTAAAGCACTTGCAAATATTGATTATATCACTATTCAACTCGACAAGATATTCAGACAGCAGAACCATAGTTTCGTGGATATACTCAATAGAGTGAGAGAGGGAGTGCCCACTGACGACGATCTAAACATACTCAACTCAAAATGCAACCCTTCATTCGTGCCCGAAGCAAAATCAGGATATATCAGACTGACCACACACAACAACAAAGCAGACAAGTATAACGAAACAAGGCTGGCAGCCATAAAAGAAAAGTCATATACATACAAGGCCGAGATTTCTGGCACGTTTCCCGACTATTCATATCCAACATCACTCGACTTGACACTCAAACTCGGGGCACAGGTGATGTTTATCAAAAATGACGTGTCGGGAGACCATCTTTACTATAATGGAAAAATTGGAGAGGTAACATATCTCGACAATGAAAAAATTGGCATCACATGCATTGACGAAGATAACGAGATATTTGTGGAACCATCAGAATGGGAAAACAATAAATATATAATCAACACAGAGACAAACGAAATAGAAACAGAGGTACTGGGAGTGTTCAGACAATTCCCACTCAAACTTGCATGGGCCATTACCATACACAAAAGCCAAGGACTAACCTTCGATAAGGCTATCATTGATGCTGGTGGTTCGTTTGCACCAGGACAGGTTTATGTGGCACTGAGCAGATGTCGTAATTTGCAGGGTATTGTGCTGTCATCGCCCATAACACACAGAGCCATAATCAACGATAGAAACGTAGACTTTTTTATGGCAAACCAACAGAAACTGGCACAAGAGAGCATAGAAAGACTGCCACAACTCAAAGAGGAGTTCAGAAGACAACTGATGATTGAACTCTTTGACTTTCGAGACCTGCAATCGCGAGAAGACACGGTGATGAGAATAATGGTTGAATATCATGCCAATAGCCATAACATGACAACACAACAGCATAAACAGGCTGTGATGGATATTGCAGGCAAGATAATGGCGGTGGCAACCAAATGGCAAGACCACATAATGCATCTTAATATCGAACAACTGCATGAAAATGAATTCATGGACAGAATAAAAAAGAGCGCCAACTATTTCTCTGCTAATCTCAGAGATATTCTCGAGAAGCTCATCAACCTGACCGCTACAGTGAAAAGTAATAACAAAGAGGCAACAAAACGTATGGGAACAGCACTGCCTGATCTGCGTGTGGCTTATCTCTCAAAAAAACTGCTGCTCGACGCCATTGGCACCAAAGGATTCTCAACAACTACATTCTTACATGAAAAAAATAATGCCATAATGATTGCCATAGATGCTCCGTCTGCAGACGTATTGAAATCTAATGATGCACAAAAAATAAACACAAGAAAGGCAAAAACTAAACAAAAACAGCAAAAGCCACCAAAAGAAAAAACATGGAAGATTACATACGACATGTATAAGAATGGAATGATGCCAATTGATATTGCTATGGAAAGGCATCTCACAATGAATACTATCATGGGGCATCTGGCAATATGCGTGACAGAGGGAATGCTGGATATCACCGATATCATTGACAAAGATAAGATAAAGGCAATAGTAAGAGCAGTAGAAATGGCAGGAATAGACGCTACAAAAACTGCCATTAAGGAGTTGTGCCCACCTGACATTACATACAACGAGATTTCCATAGTAATGAAGTGCATATAATTGGCTGCACAAAAGGAAAATCAACGATTGTATTGCGCTACGACCATAATAATTGATTGCAGAATGATTACAGAATAAAAAAAAGATTAATAATTTTGCTAATATCATTCTTGCTTTCATGATTTTTTGCTACCTTTGTGGGCGATAAAGACAAATAACGGCCAAAATACAAATGTGGCCGTATTAACGTCAATATAATACTAAGGAGGTAATGCTGATATGACACTCGTAATAGTAACAATGTTGCTTGTGGGCTATTTACTGATCGCCACATCGCACGTGACCAATGTAAACAAGGCCGCGATAGCCATGTTTATTGGCACCGTGGGATGGGTGATATATATCTGTTACGGTGCGGATTTCGTGGCTCACATGCACCCAAGGGAATATATTGACTTTCTCGCAGGACAACCAGCATCAAGCATGGCTGTAAAGCATTTTATCTATGATGATATCTTTCTGAAATATGTGGCTAAGGCAGCGGCAGTCATTCTCTTCCTCTTGGCTACCATGTCGATAATAGAAATACTAAATAATAACGGATGCTTTGATTTCATACGTGAATGGGTGAGAACACGAAGCAGCAAACGGCTACTGTGGACAATATCACTGGCCACATTCGTAATATCGGCAAATCTCGACAACCTTACTACCACCACCATGATGCTCATGATAATGAGAAACATAGTGCAGAGCAGACGACAGAGAATGCTGATCGGTTCGTCTATTGTGTTGGCTGCCAATGCTGGCGGATGCATGACCGTGATTGGCGATCCCGCAGGTGTCTTCCTTTGGGGAAGCGGAGCAGTTACAGCATCCAATTTCTCTTCGTACCTCATACTACCATCTATACTCGCATGGGCTATCCCAACTTTGCTCCTGTCGCTAAACCTGCCCGACAGACTGGATGCAACATGGCTGCCATCGCCATTCAGAGGAGATGACACAAACCTCAATAGATGGCAACGACTGGTCATGCTCTTCGTAGGAATAGGAGGACTGTGGTTTATACCTACATTCCATAACATAACTAAACTGAGCCCATTTCTCGGAGCTCTCTGTGTGCTGTCGATCCTTTGGGTAGTAAATGAACTGTTTAACCGAAAACTCATGAATGCAGACCAACTGGCAAACAATCGGCTACCCAGGGTGCTGCAATATGGCAGCATACAACAGATACTCTTTGTGATGGGCGTAATGCTGGCATTAGGAGCTGTGAAGGAAACAGGGGCTTGGGGTGACGTGGCCACATGGCTCGACTTCAATATCCATAACGTGTGGGCAGTAGGAATATTGTCGGGACTGATGAGCGGACTGGTGGACACATTCACCATAGCAATGTCAAATTTTTCACTATATCCCGTGGTCGACGAACAACACTTAAACCTGTGGGCCGACTCCGACTATATGACCAACTTTATAGTAAATGGCGCATATTGGAAGATTACTGCGTTCTCCACAGCAATAGGTGGATGCCTGCTCTGCTTTGCCAACACAAGCGGACTGGCACTAATGAAAATGGAGCACGTCAGAATAGGGTGGTATGTCAAAAACTGCACTCCAAAGGTGTTGCTCGGATGGGCGGTAGGATTAGCGGTGCTATACCTCGAGATATATCTCGCTGAGATGTAAATATCAAAACCATAATGATATAATTAAGGACTATTAATATATAAATAAGAGTAATAATAACGATTCACTACAGATTATGGCAAAAATCAAAACTATAGGTGTTCTCACTTCAGGAGGCGATGCACCAGGCATGAATGCTGCCATCAGAGCCGTGACTAGGGCCGGCATTTGCAATGGCTTCAATATCAAAGGTATTTATCGCGGATATGATGGACTCATCAATGGTGAGGTGAAACCATTCACAACAGAGAACGTCAGCGGTATCATCATGCAGGGTGGCACCATACTCAAAACAGCCCGCAGCAAGGAGTTTATGACACCCGAAGGAAAACAGAAAGCATACGAGACAATGCAGAAAGAGGGCATAGACGCCCTGGTGGTTATCGGTGGAAATGGTTCCCTCACAGGTGCAAGGGATTTTGCTGCAGAATATGATGTATGCTGCATAGGTCTGCCAGGCACCATAGATAATGACCTCTATGGCACCGATTCTACCATTGGCTACGATACTACCATGAATACCATCGTGGAATGCGTAGACCGTATCAGGGATACCGCACAGAGCCATGAGCGCATCTTTTTTATCGAGGTGATGGGACGAGATGCGGGATTCCTGGCTCAAAACAGCGCCATTGCAAGCGGAGCAGAGGCTGCCATCATACCCGAAGATTCTACAGATGTGGACCAGTTGGCTCGTTTCATGGAGCGAGGCATCAGAAAGTCTAAGAAGAGTTGCATTGTAATAGTGTCTGAAAGTCCAAAATGTGGAGCACTCTATTATGCTGACCGTGTGAGAAACGAGTTTCCTGACTATGACGTGAGAGTTTCAATACTCGGTCACCTGCAACGAGGTGGTAGACCCACAGCACACGACAGAATATTGGCAAGCCGCACTGGTGTGGGGGCCATAGAGGCTATCATGCAGGGACAGAGAAACGTGATGATTGGTGTGAGAAACAATGAGGTGGTTTATGTGCCCTTTAGCGATGCAATACGCACTGACAAACCTCTTGATATGAAACTCATCAAAGTGCTAGATGAGTTGAGCATTTAATCATGTGAAGATTAATGTGTGTAGCATGAAAGAATAGGGAATAAGTGGACTTTTGGAACATTAGTTAGTTAATAAAACGAAAAACATGCTCTAAAAGTCCACGATATTTGTATATTATGCAATATTTTTATTCAATTAGTTTTCATGGATGAAAATAAATTGCTACCTTTGTGCTTGAAAACTGTAAATGGAAATTTAAAACAATTAAATTCATATAGCTTATGTCACAAATAACTGGACAAATCTCCCAAATTATCGGTCCTGTGATCGATGTCTATTTCGACACTAAAGGACTGGAAGCGGAGAAGGTTCTGCCAAAAATTCATGATGCCCTACAAATTAAACGCCAAGATGGACGTACTCTTATTGTTGAGGTTCAGCAGCACATTGGTGAAGACACAGTAAGATGTGTGGCCATGGACAATACTGATGGCCTGCAGCGTGGGCTGCCCGCAGTAAGCATGGGTTCTCCTATACAAATGCCTTCTGGCGACCAAATCAAAGGACGCATGCTTAATGTGATAGGACAACCTATCGATGGTATGAAATCATTCAACATGGAGGGCGCTTATCCCATACATAGAGAGGCACCATCATTTGAGGAACTCTCTACACGCAAAGAGATGCTTGCCACTGGTATCAAGGTTATCGACCTGCTCGAACCATACATGAAAGGTGGCAAAATTGGTCTCTTCGGTGGTGCTGGCGTGGGCAAAACAGTGCTCATTATGGAACTTATCAACAATATCGCCAAAGGACACAATGGTTACTCTGTGTTTGCTGGTGTTGGTGAGCGTACACGTGAGGGTAATGACCTTATTCGCGAAATGATTGAGAGTGGAGTTATACGCTATGGAGATAAATTCCGCAAGGCTATGGACGAAGGCAAATGGGATTTGTCGCTCGTTGATCCTGAGGAACTCAAGAAATCACAGGCGACACTTGTGTATGGACAAATGAACGAACCTCCTGGCGCACGTGCTTCTGTGGCTCTCTCTGGTCTTACCGTGGCTGAGGAGTTCAGAGATAATGGAGGAAAAGACGGCGCAGCTGCAGATATACTCTTCTTTATCGACAACATCTTCCGATTTACACAGGCTGGTAGTGAGGTTTCGGCACTGCTCGGACGTATGCCTTCTGCCGTGGGATACCAACCTACACTGGCAAGCGAGATGGGTAGTATGCAGGAAAGAATCACATCTACCAAGAAAGGGTCCATCACATCAGTACAGGCCGTATATGTACCTGCCGATGACTTGACAGACCCAGCTCCTGCCACAACCTTTACACACCTCGACGCAACCACTGAGTTGAGTAGAAAAATTACTGAACTTGGTATCTATCCCGCCGTTGACCCGCTGGGTAGCACTTCACGTATCCTCGACCCTCTGATTGTGGGCAAAGCTCATTATGACTGTGCACAGCGCGTAAAGGAAATCCTGCAACGCTATAAAGAACTGCAGGATATCATCGCAATCCTCGGTATGGATGAATTGTCGGATGAAGATAAGTTGACTGTTAACCGAGCAAGACGAGTTCAGCGCTTCCTCTCACAGCCATTCTCCGTGGCAGAACAGTTTACAGGCGTTCCTGGAGTGATGGTTTCTATCGAGGATACAATCAAGGGATTCAATATGATACTAGACGGAGAGGTTGACTACCTGCCAGAGCAGGCTTTCCTCAATGTGGGCACTATCGAAGACGCTATTGCCAAGGGCAAGAAACTCATCGAGGCTGCCAAAGGTTAACTACTATAATGCCGTAGCGATATATGAGTTTGAAGTTGAAGATAGTATCTCCCGAAAAGATACAATACGACGGAGAAGTAAGCATTGTTACCGTCCCTGGCACGCTTGGACGATTTCAGGTGTTGCAGGGTCACCAGCCTATCATCTCCTCTCTTGAGAAAGGGGTGGTGGAATACATAGATAAAGACGGCATGCATAATATTGAAATAGTCGGCGGTTTTGTGGAAGTAAGAAGCGATGAGGTTTCTCTATGTGTTGAGATGTAACAAAAATCAAAAGGAGTGAACGAAACAAAATGGACAAGGTAAACATGCATACCGATAGAGACGTGATCATATCCACGTTATTCAGAGAGGCCATCATCAGGGCACTGGTAGTATTTTCCAGTATCTTATTGTTGGTTATCGGTACTTGCTATTTCTATGGCATCCAACGAATTGTAGAGCCTGGTTTAATATGTTTCTCGTTCTCACTTTTTTATGAGATTGGTACGTTGATAGCATGGCGATGGATAGTGACAAGAAATACTGACTTGCTCACGGGATTCCTTGCAGCAATATCAGGATTCCGATTCCTATTTTCGCTTATGCTTATGGGTGTTTACTATGCTACCCATATATATAGTGAGATGATATCATTTCTTTGCATCTTCGGCATTTTCTATTTTGCCATGATGATCACACAGACAGTCTTCTACCGCAGGTCGTTGAATTATATCAATTGAATAAACCAATGGATTGTATCAACTGACTCTATGTATATGACGATCATTAAATATTGAGTATAATGAAAAAAATATTGACAAGTATAGTTCTCTTGCTGTTTGCATTACTGCCTTTTAGGGCATACGCCAGCGAAGGTGCTCAGGAAGGAAAGGAGCTCAACATACCCGAGATTGTGCTTGAGCACCTGGCTGACTCCTACGAATGGCATATAGCCACATACGAGGGCAAGTCTATCCATATCTCACTACCTGTAATTATCAGGAGTAGTCAGACCAAAGATTGGTATATATGCACCGTAGAGAACCTGCCAGAAGGATTTTTCATTAATCCCGAGCACCATAATAAAATTTATGAGAAAATGGCAGACGGAACAGTGGAGCGTCCGCTTGATTTGAGCATAACCAAAGTGGTGGCAGAAATATTGATAGTGGTCGCTATCCTGCTGACCGTATTCTGCTCTTGTGCACGCTGGTATCGTAAGCGAGATGAGATAACAGAAGCCCCTAAAGGGTTTGTAGGTGCTATGGAAATGCTCGTGATGTATATCCTCGATGAAGTAGTAAAACCGGCATTGGGAGAGAAACACTACCGCAAATATGCGGGTTATCTGCTTTCAATTTTCTTCTTTATCTTGGTTACTAACCTAATGGGACTCATCCCTGTATTGCCCGGTGGTGTGAACGTGACGGGTAACATCAATATTACCCTTTCACTGGCGGTATTTACGATGATAGTAATCAACGTGTTTGGCAACAGAGAATATTGGAAAGAGGTGTTCTGGCCTGAGGTGCCCATGTTCCTAAAGTTCCCAGTACCGCTAATGCCTTTGATAGAGTTCTTCGGAATCCTTACCAAACCATTTGCACTGATGATCCGTCTCTTTGCCAACATGATGGCAGGACATGCTGTGATGCTCAGTTTCACATGTGTAATCTTCCTCGGATGGACCATGGGAACGGGATTTGGTGTAGGTCTAAACATCTTCAGCGTAATCATGCTTCTATTTATGAATGCACTTGAGTTGCTCGTAGCATTTGTTCAGGCGTATGTGTTTACAATGCTGAGTGCTGTGTTTATAGGACTGGCACACAAGGAACACCATCAGGAGCAGGAGGCTTGAAAGCACATGCATGGAATTTGGCATCGTAATAACTTAACATAGTAATAAATAAACAAAAAGACAAAAAGATAAACGAATTTATTAACAATTTTAAAAATTATAAGACTATGATTATTTCAACACTTTTGGCTGCAGAAGGTCTGGCACAGCTGGGCTGCGGCATCGGAGCTGGTATTGCTACAATTGGTGCAGGTTTGGGTATTGGTAAGATTGGCGGTAGTGCTATGGATGCTATTGCCCGTCAGCCAGAGGCATCTCGTAAGATTCAATCAAACATGATTCTTACTGCTGCATTCGTTGAGGGTTGTGCGCTCTTTGCCATTGCCGCTTGTGCATTCCTTATCTAATAAGAAATAATTAGACATGAATCAATTGCCATCAATATTAACCCCCGATCTGGGATTGCTCCTATGGATGCTCGCTGCGTTTCTTGTGGTATTCTTTGTTTTAGCAAAGTATGCATTGCCTGTCATCGTGGAAGCTGTGGAGAAGCGCAGCAACCATATCAATGATAGTCTCAAGAAAGCAGAAGAGGCAGCAGTCAAATTGGCCAATATCCAGAAGGAAGGGGAGTCCATATTGCAGCAGGCAAGACAGCAGCAAGCACAGATCCTCAAAGAGGCTGCAGAAACTCGTGATTCCATAATCGCTGAAGCCAAAGACAAGGCCCGCAAAGAGGCTGCAAGGCTTCTCGATGATGCACGCAGCGAGATACAAAGCGAAAAGCAGTCTGCACTCAGGGAGATCCGTATGGAAGTGGCTGAATTGTCTGTCAAGGTGGCTGAAAAAGTTCTGTATAAGGAACTGGACAGCGATGCCAAGCAGATGGAAACAATTGACAGGCTGTTGGATGAAGTTTCACTTGGTGACAAAAAATCATAAGGTATGGACATAGGTGTAATATCTGTAAGGTACGCAAGGGCATTGCTGAAGACATCAATGGAGTTTAACAACTCTGAGGATGTCTATAAGGAGATGCAGAGACTGGCTCAGAGTTATATAGAGGTGCCAGACCTCAGACACACCATAGATAATCCCATGCTTGCCAAAGAGACCAAGAGACAATTGCTCTCTACGGCTTCAGGTGGAGCCTGTGAGTTAACCCTACGCTTTTTCGACATTGTCTTGCGTGAAGATAGGGAGGATATGATACAGTTTATGGCCAATTCATATATCACCTTATATAGAAAACAGAATAACATCATCCGCGGCAAGTTGACAACAGCCGTGCCCGTGTCAGTGGATGTGAAATCCAAGATGCAGCGCATGGTTGAGAATATGACTAATGGAACTGTTGAGTTTGAAACCGAGGTAGATGCCGACATAATGGGTGGCTTCGTACTTGAATACGACACCTACCGCATGGATGCCAGCGTTAAAAACAGGTTGAGAGAGATACTCCAGCAGTTGAAAAACTAATTATTAACAAGATTATTATCATGTCAGATAAGATTAAACCAAGCGAAGTGTCGCAGATGCTTTTTGAACAACTCAAAGGCATCAGTGGCGAACAGAAGTTCGACGAGATTGGTACTGTGCTTGAGGTAAGTGATGGCGTGGCTCGCATTTATGGTCTTCGCAATGCCGAGGCCAATGAGTTGCTTCAGTTTGACAATGGCACCATGGCCATAGTCATGAACCTTGAGGAAGACAATGTTGGTTGTGTGCTTCTGGGTTCAACCGAAGGTATCAAAGAGGGCATGGTGGTTAAGCGTACCAAGCGTATAGCATCCATTATGGTGAACGATAACATGCTTGGACGTGTTATCAATCCACTTGGACAGGCCATCGACGGCAAGGGTGACATAGATCTCAAAGATGCCTTTGAGATGCCTCTGGAGCGCAAGGCTCCTGGTGTTATCTACCGTCAACCCGTGAAGGAACCTCTTCAGACAGGTATCAAGTCGGTGGATTCAATGATTCCAATCGGACGTGGACAGCGAGAACTCATTATCGGTGACCGTCAGACAGGAAAGACTGCCATCGCCGTAGACACTATCATCAATCAAAAGAGTTTCTATGATGCAGGCAAACCTGTATATTGTATTTATGTGGCCATAGGTCAGAAGGCATCCACAGTGGCTGCACTTGTTGAAAACCTCAAGCAGCATGGTGCACTGCCTTATACTATTGTGGTGAGTGCCACAGCAGCAGATCCTGCTGCCATGCAGTATTATGCTCCTTTTGCTGGTGCTGCTATAGGAGAGTATTTTAGAGACAGAGGACATTCTGCCCTTGTTGTGTATGACGACCTGTCAAAGCAGGCTGTTGCATACCGTGAGGTGTCGCTGATTTTGCGCCGTCCATCCGGACGTGAGGCTTATCCAGGAGATGTGTTCTATCTGCATAGTCGTCTATTGGAGCGCGCAGCACGTATCAATGACCAGCAGGAAGTGGCAGAGCAGATGAACGACCTGCCAGAGTGCATGAAAGGTCATGTAAAGGGTGGTGGTTCTCTAACCGCTCTTCCTATCATCGAAACACAGGCTGGCGACGTTTCAGCATATATTCCTACCAATGTGATCTCAATCACCGACGGACAGATATATCTTGAAAGCGACCTCTTTAACCAGGGTTTCCGTCCCGCCATCAATGTGGGTATCTCAGTATCTCGTGTGGGTGGTTCGGCTCAGATTAAGAGTATGAAGAAAGTGGCAGGTACACTGAAGATTGACCAGGCTCAGTATCGAGAGCTTGAGAGTTTCTCGAAGTTCTCGAGTGATGTGGATGCCGTGACAGCCATGACCCTTGACCGCGGTCGCAAGAACAATCAGTTGCTTATCCAGCCACAGTATAGTCCTATGCCTGTAGGAGAGCAGGTAGCCATCATCTATTGTGGAACAAAGGGTTTGATGCACGATGTGCCATTGGATCAAGTGCGTGAATGCCAGAACACCTTCCTTGACAAGATGCGCAGTGCCCATGGCGACACTATAGCTACTCTTGCCAGCGGCAAGATTTCAGACACCGAGACAGCTGTTATAGAGAGTGTGATGGCAGACATTGCTGGACAATATAAAAAGTGATAGCCTATGCCATCCCTAAAGGAAATAAGAAACCGCATCAATTCAGTTAACAGCACCCGCAAGATTACGAGTGCCATGAAGATGGTTGCATCATCCAAACTCCATCATGCACAGGTGATGATAGAGAACATGCTGCCATACGAATCGATGCTTGAGCATATCCTCAAGTCTTTTCTTGCATCTGAAGCAGATGTGAGAAGTGTGTTGATAGACAACCGTGAAGTCAAGAAGGTGGCTCTTGTGGTTTATTCATCCAATAGTAGCTTGTGCGGTGGTTTCAATGCCAATGTCATAAAACTGATGACTACAGCCGTTGACAACTACCGTGCACAAGGGATTGACGATATCACCATATATCCAGTAGGTAGGAAAGTGGCAGAGAAAGCCACGAAACTAGGGTATAAGGTTGCCGGTGACTATTCAGCTCTGTCAGACAAGCCCAATGCCAAGGAATGTATTGAACTGGCCAGGAGACTTGGACAATCATTTCTCAATCATGAAGTGGATAAGGTGGAACTGCTCTATCACCATTTCAAGAGTGCTGGTTCACAGGTATTGACACGCAAACTCTTCCTTCCCATTGACCTATCGACAGAATTGGATCGTGACCACTGGAGAGACCTTTCTTCTTCAGTTGCTACAAAGAAGTCGCAGGAATATCTCAAGCATAAGGAAGACAGTCATGAAGCGGTGACAATTGAGGCCAAACCACTCAATGACAATTTCATTGTGGAACCGGATATGGAGACAGTGCTTGCTACTCTTATTCCCAAACTGCTTCATCTCATGGTGTATACGGCATTGCTTGACAGCATAGCGAGCGAACATGCTGCCCGTATGGTGGCCATGCAGACAGCCACAGACAATGCTGATGAACTGCTGCGTGAACTCAATCTGCAATACAACAAGAGTCGTCAGCAGGCTATCACCAATGAGTTGCTTGATATCGTAGGTGGCTCTATTAACAAATAGTTTGCATCACTATTTCATCGAAATACTAGGGGGCAGGGCATCGAACTTGCTCCCTATTATTATTTCTAAGATATTCAATTGCAATTCTTTTGCATGCAATTATTTGTTATAATCCGCCTATTAATGGGTGCACTATGCATTTTCACCTTGCTAACGACATTTTTATGATAATAATAATGATAATATCAAAATATTTTTTGTAATTTTGCAACAAATTAGATATTATGGGCATTTTTGGTTTTTTCAGCAAGAACAAAAAGGAAACCCTCGATAAGGGTTTGGAGAAAACAAAGACAAGTGTTTTTGACAAGATAGCACGTGCTGTAGCAGGCAAGTCCAAGGTAGACGACGAAGTCTTGGACAACCTCGAGGAAGTGCTCATCACCAGTGATGTCGGTGTAGACACCACTCTCAAGATCATAGAACGTATAGAAGAACGAGTGTCTCGAGACAAATACGTGAGCACGTCAGAACTCAATGGCATCCTGCGTGATGAGATTGCCGCTCTATTGTCAGAAAATAACACAGTGGATGGTGATAGTTGGGATCTTCCCACCGATCATTCCCCTTACGTAATTCTTGTGGTAGGTGTAAATGGTGTTGGCAAGACCACCACCATAGGCAAGCTTGCCCATCAATTTAAGCAGGCTGGCAAGAAGGTATATCTCGGTGCTGCCGACACATTTCGTGCTGCTGCCGTTGAGCAGTTGTGCATTTGGGGAGACCGTGTAGGTGTGCCAGTGATCAAACAGCAGATGGGTAGCGACCCAGCCTCTGTTGCTTTCGACACCTTGAGTAGCGCCAAGGCCAATAATGCAGATGTGGTAATCATCGATACTGCAGGCAGATTGCATAATAAGGTAGGTCTGATGAATGAATTGAAGAAGATTAAGGAAGTGATGAAGAAAGTACTTCCCGAAGCTCCCGATGAGGTGTTGCTTGTATTGGATGGCAGTACTGGACAGAATGCTTTCGAACAGGCAAGACAATTTGCCGCCGTTACCCAAATCACTTCACTGGCAATAACAAAACTCGACGGTACTGCCAAGGGAGGCGTAGTTATTGGCATCAGTGACCAATTGAAGGTACCGGTAAAATATATTGGACTGGGCGAAGGCATGGAAGATCTCCAACTGTTTAACAAACGCCAGTTTGTGAATTCCCTATTCAAGAATTCATAACCCTCCAATTCTCTTCATAATTATATACTAATGTCAAAGAAGAAAGAAACTGTAGATATCATAACCATGGGTTGTTCAAAGAATCTTGTAGATTCCGAGACACTCATAGGACTATTTGAAGCCAACGGCTATCATTGCACCCACGACAGCGATAATCCCAAGGGAGATATCGTTGTAATTAACACCTGCGGGTTTATTCAGGATGCCAAGCAGGAGAGCATCAACACAATTCTTGAGTTTGCACAGGCCAAAGATGAGGGCCGCATACGCAAATTATTTGTGATGGGATGCCTCTCAGAACGCTATATGAAAGAGTTAGGAGAGGAGATACCACAGGTGGATAAATACTATGGCAAATTCAATTTTCGACAACTCATCAGCGATCTCAAAGGCGAGGAAACCATAGTGTGCGATGCCAACAGACGCATCACCACGCCCCGCCATTATGCATATATAAAGATAAGTGAGGGATGCGACCGCCATTGTGCCTATTGCGCCATACCTATCATCACAGGCAGACATGTGAGCAGAACACAAGATGAGATTCTCGAAGAAGTGAGGCAACTAGTGAAAGAAGGAACCACTGAGTTTCAGATTATTGCACAGGAACTGACCTACTATGGTGTGGACATAGACGGAAAGAGGCAGATAGCACAACTTATCGACCGTATGGCACACATAGAAGGTGTGAAATGGATTAGACTGCACTATGCATATCCAACACAATTTCCTATGGAACTGCTCGATGTGATCAGAGAAAACGACAATGTATGCAAATATCTCGACATAGCACTGCAACACGTGTCTGACAAGATGCTGAAGCGCATGCACAGAAATGTGACAAAAGAAGAGACATACCAACTTGTAAATACTATAAGAGATAGGGTGCCTGGCATTCATTTGCGCACCACTCTGATGGTTGGTTTTCCAGGAGAATCTGAAGAAGACTTTAATGAGCTTGTGGATTTTGCCCGTTGGGCACGCTTTGAGCGTATGGGTGCATTTGCCTATTCGGAAGAGGAGGGTACCTATTCTGCAGATCATTATGACGATGATGTAGACGAAGAAACAAAGCAGAGAAGACTGGATAAACTGATGCGAATACAGCAGAGCATCAGTGGAGAAATAGAAGGAGCCAAGGTAGGCACAGAACTCACCGTGGTTATTGACCGCATAGAAGGGGAGTATTATATCGGACGAAGCGAGTTTAGTTCTCCTGAGGTAGACCCAGAAGTGCTTATCCGTATTGACGACCATCCCCTTACCATAGGCGAGTATTACACAGTGCACGTGGATGACTCGGATGATTTTGACCTATACGCAACAGTAATACAACAACAATGAACAATAAGGAATTCATAGCTGCCCTGTCTGCAGAGATGGGCTATCCCGCTTCTACCACCCAACGTCTGGTATCTACGATATTAGACGGTATGGGAGATGCTTTCCAAGAGGGAGAAGGTGTGAGAGTAGAGAATCTCGGCACATTCGAAACACGCAAGAAACTGGAGCGCATCATCTTTAATCCTTCCACACAGCAGCGCATGCTGGTACCACCAAAGATAGTGCTTGGATTTAGGCCTAATGCCGAACTTAAAGAGGCATTGAAAAAGAAGATGGAAGAAAAGGACACCAATAAAACTACTGACAATAATACAGTGAAACAAGCCTCCAATGATGATAAGAATATTGAAGATAAGTCTAAGGGCGTTAATAAAATAATCAAGAGAGTAACAGCCAACAAGAAAAAGGGCAATAAGAAATAGCTATGGATAAAAAGGGATATATAGACTTGGCTGAACTGCTGACACGCAAGCATACAATATCTGATGTGAGTTCTCAGATATTCGTAAACAGGATGTTTCATGTAATCAGCAATGGATTGCTCAATGATGGCATTGTGAAAGTGCGTGGTTTAGGCACTTTTAAATTAATTGAGGTGGAAGACCGTGTAAGCGTGGATGTCAACACTGGTCAGCGTGTTGTGATACCCGGACACTATAAGGTCTCTTTCACTTGTGACTCCACAATGAAAGAGATTGTCAATAAGCCATTCTCTCAATTCGAAACCGTTGTTCTCAATGACGGTGTGGATTTCTCATCAATAGACACTCCAGCAGAATCAGATGAGCCAAACCTTGATGATGACGATATTAACGAGGAAGAAGATGAGATTGTAGTAGAAAAACAGAAAGAACAATACTTAGTAGAGACGTCAGAAGTAGAAGAAGAGACATCAGCAGAAGACCAAACTCCCAAAGTAGAGGTGGATACTATCGCAGAAGAGCAAACGTCAGAAGTAGAAGAAGAAACATCAGCAGAAGAGCAAACTCCAGGAGTAGAGGTAGATACTATCGCAGAAGAGCAAACTCCAGGAGTAGAGGAAGAAAATCCCGTAGAAAATATACTTCTTTCAGAAGAAGAAATATTACCTGACGAGAAGGTGGAAGATGTATCATCTAACGAGAAAGTAGACGACGTATCTGACGATAAACGAGAAGCTTCCATTGGGCAAGAAGATGCCGATGAAAAGTCTAATGACCTTGACAATGCTACCGATAGCTCATCCGTAAATGATGTTGTTAACGATGGCGATAATATTATTGTTAATAGTACCATTAGTGATGATGAAATTCGCAATGACATTAAGGATGAAGCAAAGGATGAAGTAAATGACGAAGATAAGGATGAAGTTCAGGATGAAATAGACGATAATAATAATGATGATGATGATAATTCTGACGCTGAACCAAGTAGTGGCAGCAAGAAGCATATATTTGGATATATCATTCTTTCATTGATATTATTATTGATTGCCGCTGGAGCCTATTATGGAGGATATCTCTATGGTTACCAGAAGGGTAGGGCTGATGTATCCTTTGAAATGCACAAGCAGATAATGAAATGTAATCATCATCCACAAACACCATCTTTGAAGAAAGATACAACAAACGTTGATACCATTACAAAGAATACCCCCGTCATGGTCAATGACCAATCATCAGTGAAGAGTGAAAGAAATCCAGATACAAAGATTGAAGACAAGACCATAGTAAAGACTGAAACCAAGCCGGAGAGCAAGACCGTATCCAAAGCGCCTGCTACTGATGATTTGCATGCTCAATATGCAGCCAAGGATGTGCGTGTTCGTTTGGGTGCTTATCGCATTGTTGGAACAGATCATGAAGAGTTAGTGCGTCCTGGCGACAATGTGAGGAAACTATCTCGCCGCTGCTTAGGTGAAGGTATGGAGTGTTATGTGGAGGTATACAATGGCATAAACAGCAATACCCCATTGAAGGCTGGACAGAAACTCAAGATACCAAAGTTGGTAGTGAAGAAAAAGAAGAAAAAATGAACGAAAGCAATAAGGAAGACAATTCCGAAGATGAAGAAATACCGATTACTGCGGAGAGATAAGAGAAAGATATAGGTTCTCATATCTCTCCGCTATCTTTTTATAGTCATGATGCTTTGCCACATAAGCAATGCTTTCCTTTTTGAGTTGGCATATCATCTCTTTGGGCATGTCAACAAGCGCTTGCAGTTGCCTTACCACATCATCATAATCAGGTTTCACGTTGATGATTGGACACAATTTATCCTCATTTAATATCTCATAATTCTCTGGTTCTCCGCCACCAACACAGATAATTCCTTTAGACATAGCCAGCAGGGCATTCATGGCCGGTGTATAACTATAAAGTTGGTCGAGTATTACATCGCTGCTCTCCATGAGATGCTTATATGTATCAAAGGGTACCGATTCAACCACCACCAGATTAACCATGTCTTTATTCCTGTCTCTAATCTCTTCTGCAGCCTTTAGCATGATATCTGTACCCTTATACTCGCTTCTTGTCTTGTTGATGCCAATAAAGATTGTCAGTTTGAATTTCTTGTTATTATCATTTGTGCAATGCTTGCCATCGTTGATAATATGCCCAGTATAATTATCCATTTTTATGGGCATGGGAATGAATGTGGCCTTTTGCCCGAATGAAAGTTCATAGCACACCTGATATTCATACAGTCCTGTAACAATGGCATCGCAATCGTTGGCAATCATCCTGTTTAGTTTTTCCTTATCGGTGCCTATCCAGTCTTGAGTTTCCTTTATGGCATCACGGTTGGTTCGCAGTTTGTTGCCTATATTAAAATCGCTGTATCTCAACGGTTTATGTTGAATGCAATTATAAACCCAGTAATAATCCATTCCAAACCCTCCGAGCACCACCGCCCTGTTATGCTTTCTCAGAAAGCGATATAGCAGGAATATCTTTTTAGCTTTAAGTTCCACAAACATAGGATTGATGAGTTGCACGATATCATATCCCACAAAATTCCTGAGGTTAGCAATGATGCGTGCATAGAGCAGAGCTCCACCCAGTTTTCCCTTCTCTCTCTTGAGGTTGATATCCCTTGGGTAGTTTTTCCAGAAGTCGCCATTTGAAGCCAGACATACTTCATGACCTCTGAGCCTGAGTCCTTCGGCCAGAGTAGCATGCACATTGCTGTATTCTCCCAAGAGCAGTATTCTCATTTCTGTGGTATTCAAAGAAAATAATCCAATGCCAACCCACTTTCCGCTAAGCCAACTTACTCAGTATACCTGCCGATTTGATTAGCAGACTTCTTCCCATGGCGCTATTGGTCATCTTTCTAAACATTGTATATTTCTTGCTGTATTTCTTGTCTGGCAAGGGGAAGAGTCCGAGTTGCTTCAGTCTTTCTATGCGGTGCTCGAGTTGGTTTTGTGATTTTGTGGCCACGATGACCCCATATAGATAATCCATAGTTAGCTGAGCCACTCTTCTTTGCAATGCCAGGGCCTCATATTGCGGTAGGGAAGCCGCTTTATTGTTTAGTTTCACTATGATGCTCTCAATGTCGTTCATTCTTTTGATTACATGTCTCGGGTCACGTTTTGTTGTTATCGAACCCTTATGCTTTCTGTAGAAATAGGCTTTTGCGTTGGTATGATAGAGCCTTTCAGCTTTGAGAAACAATACGGGTGTGAAATCCTCGTCTTCATGCAGCAGTCCTTTAATAAATCTCATGTCACCGAGCAGAGCACGTTTAAACAGGTAACTGCATGCGCTTGCTTTCAGGTTATAGTTTTTTAGATAGTTGGCACCATCTGTCACCGTATCGGTTTGAAAAGCCGTTTTATTGGGCATGGATCCTGTATGCTCAAACTGTACAATCTCTGGTGTTTCATATCTCACAATGTCGAGACACTGGTCATAAGCCCACGATATTAGGAAGTCGTCGGCATCCACAAATTGTATGAACTGCCCGCTTGCTATGTCCAGTCCCCGATTGCGTGCAGCACTCAGTCCACTGTTTTTTTGTCTGACATAAATGATGTGGTCTTTGATATCGTCCAACTCGTTGATTGGGCAGTAGTCCGATCCATCATCGATGATGATAATCTCCCTCTCGTCTTGTTTGAGCGATAGTCTAATCATGCTGTCCACACACTCTCTGAGCATGTCAACAGGTTCGTTATGATAAGGTATGATGAAGCTCACTATAGGAGCGTCATTATCAGTATTTTTGCTAATCATAGGGCAAAGGTAATAAAAAAATGTAAAATTGAGCCCACATATCGTATTTTATTTTGTATAATAGTCTTTTTCCATTAACTTTGCACGCGTAATCAGGGTTTGCCGCTATGGTAACGCAAGAGGGAACGAGGTGAAAATCCCCGACAGTCCCGCTGCTGTGAGCTGTCATTGATGTGCCCAAACAAATGTGTCACTGGCATTATTTTTGATGTAAACAATCATCTGCTGGGAAGACGTTTGAAGCACGATGGCGAGTCAGAATACCTGCCCGATGATAATTATCGTAACGATTATGCATAGGCCATGCTCGAGGACAAGTGGGCCATGCGCAAATATTAATTATGACTATAAAAAGGAAATTATGTGTGGCATTGATGGCCATGTTGTTGCCATGTGTCTCTTCTCCCTGCCATGCAGGATTATTCCTGTCTGTCATTGACAGTACTCATCATGTCAAGGAGGTAGTGGTGACATCTAAGTCCAAGGGTCGCGATGTGATGCCCGTTCAGACCTTATCAGGCGAGCAGTTGGAAAAGCTTCGTTCCAACAGCATTGCCGATGCTTTGCGCTATTTCTCGGGCATGCAGATCAAGGATTACGGAGGTGTTGGCGGTTTAAAGACTGTCAATGTTCGCAGTATGGGCACCAATCATACGGGCATCTGCTATGATGGAATTGAATTGGGCAATGCCCAGAACGGGCAGATAGACTTAGGTCAGTTTTCATTAGACAATGTAGAGGAGATATCCTTGTATAATGGTCATCGCAGTGCATTGCTTCAGACCGCCTCCGATTATGCCAATGCGGGCACAGTGTATATCCGCACTCGCCGTCCGCGCTTTACTGATGGCCGCAACACCAATCTCTTATTAAAAGCCAAATATGGTGCTAGCGATCTCATACGCCTCTCCACCCTCTGGGAGCAGCATTTCTCTGACAATGTGAGCATGTCACTGTCTGCCGAAGCACTCAACTCAAGCGGTAAGTATAAGTTTCGCTACCGCCGTTTTAATATAGATGGTACCGTGGCCTACGACACCACTTCCGTGCGTAATAATGGCGATGTTTGGTCGGTGAGGGTAGAGGACAACCTCTTTGGCCATAGTTCTTTCTCCACATGGAATATCAAACTATATACATACCATTCGGAGCGTGGCATACCAGGTGCCATAGTGAACAATGTGTGGCGAAGGGGCGAGCGTCAGCATGACCACAACAGTTTTGTTCAGGGAGCCATGACCTTCACTCCCACAGATTGGCTCACATCCAAGTTGACAGCCAAATATGCCTTTTACGATACACGATATATAAATCGCGACACCACCCAGATGCTCATCGACAATACTTATCGTCAGCAGGAGTGTTATGTATCGTTTGCCAATATGGCATCGCTCTTATCATGGTGGTCATTGTCAATGAGTTATGATTTTCGTTATAACAAGTTGGATGCCGCCATTCCGCTTTTTTCATATCCTCGTCGCTATACCAATATGCTGTCAATAGCCTCATCATTCGCCTACGATGGATTGAAGGTTCAGTTGGGTTGTCTTGCCCATGCTGCTAAAGACCACAACCGATTGCAGTCGCTGCCCCATACCACGGTCTACACCCCTTCGATGGTGGTAGCATGGAGCCCGTGGCAGTCAGATATTCTCACCTTGCGAGCCTTTGCTAAGCGTAGCCATCGTATGCCAACCTTCAATGACCTTTATTATACCGACATGGGCAATGCCCGGCTCAAACCCGAGACAGCAGTGCAATACAACGTAGGTTTTGTCACTTCCCACCGTTTTTTGCATGGAATAATAAGTAGTGTGATGCTTTCTGCCGATGCATATTATAACTCTGTACACAACAAGATAGTGGCATATCCCAAAGGTCAGCAGTTTCGCTGGACCATGCTCAACCTTGGCCGCGTGCATATCAAGGGCACGGATATAGAGGCAGCCATGACACTCAGTCCGACCCGCGACATGTCGCTCACTGCCCGTCTGCAATATACCTACCAGCAGGCGCGCGATGTGACCTCACCCGCCGATGTTTATTACAAGCACCAGATACCCTATATCCCCTGGCATAGCGGTTCAGCCATCATACAATGTTCGTGGCACAATGTGGATATCAACTACAGTTTCATCTATACAGGTCAGCGCTATTCGCAGCAGGAGAACATACGCTATAATCATGTTGAACCATGGTATACCAGCGACCTTTCAGCGTCATACCATTATGACCGTTGGCGCGTAACTCTTGAGGTAAACAATCTCTTGAGCCAGGATTATGATGTGATACTCAACTATCCGATGCCAAAGCGAAACGCAGCTGTAACACTCGAATACAAACTCTGATGATCAATGAAAACAGATATGAATAAATACATACCCCAAGTAAGCATGTGCATGATGACGGCTGTAATGTTGGCAGCCAGTCTGTTGGCATTTCATTCGTGCCGCGAAGATCAGTTGGTGATATATTCAGAAGAGGATATAACTGGTGGTGCTTCTTCAGATGGCGACATCGTGGGCATGTATGTGCTCAATGAAGGCAATATGGGTAGTAACAAGTGTACCCTCGACTATCTTGATCTCATTGGTAGGGATGGCACTTCTGTCTATCACCGTAACATTTATTCGGAGCGCAATCCGCATGAAATCAAGGAATTGGGCGATGTAGGCAATGATATCAAGATATACGGTAGCCGTCTGTGGATGGTTATCAACTGCAGCAATAAGGTGGAAGTGGCCACAGCCGATTCTGCCCGCAAGATAGGCAAGATAGACATACCCAACTGCCGTTATGTGTCGTTCTATGGCGACCATGCCTATATCAGTTCGTATGTTGGACCTGTGATGGTTAGCGGCGATGCCCCGCTGGGCCGTGTCTACAAGGTAGACACACTCACTTTACAAAAGGTAGACTCCATCACCGTGGGTTATCAGCCCGAGCAGATGGCCATAGCCAATGGTTACCTTTATGTGGCAAACAGCGGCGGCTATCGTGTGCCCAATTACGATAATACCGTTAGTGTGATAGACTTGGCCACCTTCCGCGAGACATCCAAAATAGAAGTAGACATCAACCTGCATAAGATGTGTGCCGACCGCTATGGTCAGGTGTGGGTAACATCGCGTGGCGATAACATGTTGATTGCACCCTCGCTTCATTGGTTGTCGCCCGATGGCCACATAGGCCATATCGACATACCCATCACCGACATGTGCATGGTGGGCGACTCCTTATATTATATAGGTACCACTGTGGATATCTACACGGGCAAAACCACATTCTCTCATGGCATCATAGATGTAAAGAAGCATGAGCAGGTGTGCAGTAGCCTCTCTGATGCTCTCGAGATGCAATCCATGACCATGCCATACGCCATGATAGTGAATCCCATAGACCATGATTTCTATATCATGGATGCAAAGAATTATGTGTCGAGCGGACTCCTATACCATTTCCATCATGATGGCAGTTTCGACTGGAAACAGAAGACTGGCGACATTCCTGCCCATGCCTGCTTCGTATATAAGAAACAATGACAGATTAAAAACATATCATATATGACAAAGAATATAAAGAATACAATAACTGTACTGTGTATAGCATTGTCATGCAATCATATAGACACATTTGCTCAAGAGTATAGTAAGTATCTGCATGCTGTGGATGAATACCAACCTGCTCCTGGTCAGTTTGTCAATGAGTTGCCTGAATATGAGTTGGGCGACGATGCTGCCGCCATGGCAGCCAAGTGCACCGAATCACTCACCACGGGTGGCATGGTTAGCCTTGGTGGTTTTGGCGGGTATATAACCTTTCATTTCGACCATAGCATAAGCAATGTGCATGGCAAGCGCGATTTATATATCTCAGGCAATGGCTACAACGGCAATTCAGAACCTGGCATAGTAATGGTGATGAGAGATGATAATGCCAACGGACTGCCCGACGATACATGGTATGAACTGGCAGGCAGTGCAGATACCGACAGCATCGGCAAGGTGATATATAATTATTCCATAACCTATACACCCAATCCCATGGGCAACATTCCGTGGACCGACAACCAAGGTAACAGCGGAGAGATGAATCGCAATGGCTATCATCAGCAGGAATACTTTCCCGCATGGATAGACACCAACCTTACCTTTACTGGCACACGTCTACCCAACAATGCCACAAACAAAGGTACTGACACTCAACCATATTATTTTCTCACATCTCTGCGCTATGGATATGTGGACAATGCATCGCGCACCGACACCACGGCATGCAGTTTTGATATTTCATGGGCTGTGGATGCAGAGCGACGTCCTGTAATCCTTGACCGCATAGACTTTGTAAGGGTATACTGTGCTGTCAACCAGCAGTGCGGATGGATAGGTGAGACGTCAACGGAGATAACAGGTGCCGAAGACCTTCATCTGGCCGAGTCTTTGCAGTCTACAGCCATCTCTTCACCCATAGATGACAATGCAGACCATAATGACATTTATTCACTTTCAGGTCATCGCAGACCAGCCATGGTGAGGGGACTGAACATAATACGTAACGGCCGAGGTGAGGTCAGAAAGGTGGTGGTAAGATGAAATCATTGCTCGCATCCCTCTTGCTACTACTCATCTGCTCATGCCAGAGTGGCAAGCGCCAGGCATCACATGATACATCCGCTTCTGGTGATACCATTCGCATGAAATATTCGCGTCTGCTTACCATTGTGCGTCATGACCATTACACATTGGTACATATAGCCAATCCATGGCGTAAGGGCACCATCCTGCATAGTTATGTGCTCACAGACAGCAGTTACCACGGCGACCTGCCTGATGCAACCCGACTCAATATTCCTCTGCGCCGCATGGCCCTGTTCTCCACAGTGCAAACCAGTCTGATGGTAGACCTCGGCAGATCGTCAAGCATAGCGGCAGTGGCCGATCGCAAATATATCAAGACACCATTGCCCGAAGGCATCGCCGATGTTGGCGACTCTATGAATCCCGACATCGAGCGTCTCATGTCTACTTGTGCCGATGCCCTGTTTGTGTCGCCCTTTCAAAACAGTGGTGGCTATGGCAAGGTTGGTGAGATAGGTATACCTGTGGTGGAATGTGCTGATTATATGGAGCCATCCCCTTTGGCTCGCGCCGAATGGATACGGTTCTATGGCATGCTCGTAGGGGCTGAGCAAAAAGCCGAAGAGTGGTTTCAGCATGTAGATAGCAGTTACCAATCTCTCAAGTCTATAGCAGCCAAGGCATCCTCGCATCCCAAGGTTAACATGGATAAGATGACGGGCAATGTGTGGTATGTGCCAGGAGGCAAGAGCACCATTGGACATATGATCAGCGATGCCGGCATACGATATCCCTTTGCCGACGACCAATCGGCGGGCAGCCTTTCGCTCTCTTTAGAGTCGGTGATGGAGCATGCCGCCGATGCACCATTATGGTTATTCCGCTATGATCAGCCCCATGATATCACTTACGCAGAACTGGCTTCTGAGCACCGGGCCTACAACCTCTTTGATGCCTTCCGCCATCGCAATTGTTATGGTTGCAATGTGATGACCACACGCTTCTATGAAGAGACACCATTCCGCCCCGACCTGCTGCTCAATGATTTCATTGTGATGGCACACCCTGAGATTGACCAACTGCAACCGTTGCGCTATTTCAAAAAGGTAAGAGAGTAGTCTATAAGGAGCATAAGAGACAAAACATATTGATAATCAAATAGATAACACGAGATATGAGATATATCCTGATGACTATTGCCCTGCTACTGCTGCTACTTGCCAATATGGTATTTGGCACTGTTTCCATACCACCCGAGTCGGTCATAGCCATCCTCACGGGAGGCGACTGCGACAATGAGATATGGAGATATATCATCATCGGTTCGCGCCTTCCGCAGTCTATCACTGCCTTGCTTTCGGGCATGTCATTGTCGGCATGCGGACTGATGTTGCAAACCATCTTCCGCAATCCCCTTGCCGACCCTTCCATCCTCGGTATCAGCAGTGGAGCATCGCTTGGAGTGGCCATGGTCACCCTTTTCTTCGGTGGTTTGTTTGTGGCTGGCTCTTTCTCTATCACCGGTTATGCCGCTACGGTGATAGCCGCATTTATGGGTGCAGTGATAGTGATAGGCCTCATCATGTTCTTCTCTTCAGTAGTGCGAAATCATATCCTCGTGCTCATCATAGGCATCATGATAGGCTATCTATCATCGTCGGCCATCACCCTGCTCAACTATTTCGCCACGCAGGAGGGTGTGAAGACCTATTCGGTTTGGAGCATGGGCAGTTTCTCAGGTGTCACCCTCACCATGTTGCCATGGTTTGTCACCATGAGCATGGCGGCACTACTGCTTTGCATACTGCTCATCAAACCCCTCAACGCACTCCTTCTTGGCGATAACTATGCCTCAAATCTTGGCTACAACATTAAGCGCCTGCGCCATTTCATGCTATTCATCACGGGCATAGTTACAGCAGTGATCACGTCAGTATGCGGTCCTATATCCTTTATAGGACTTGCTGTGCCACACATAGCGCGACTTACCACCACATCCGACAATCATCTTACGCTCATGCCCTCCACCATACTCATTGGAGGCATAGTGGCTCTATCATGCAACCTCGTAACAGCCATGCCCGGCGATGGCACGATTATTCCCATCAATGCCGTGACACCACTTGTGGGAGCCCCAGTGATTATTTGGGTTATAATGCGCGGCATGGTTAAAAAACAATAAATGCTATGATAGATGAATAATATTGTCTACCTTTGCAAACACATTGGTATACATATCGTATACTCATAGCAAAAAGGCATTAACATATCAATTAATAACTTATTATTTATGAGAATAAAACCGTGCAATTATCTGTGGCTCATGGCTATATGTGTTATAACACCATTCCTGTCTGCTTGCTCAGACGATGACGACAAGATAATAGGAGAGAAGAGTATAATACTCAACGTGGGCGACACATATAAGGTGAAAGCCAGCGGAAGTGCTTCATACGCAGTGCAACATCAGTTTGTGGCTTCCGTCAATCAGCAGGGCGAGGTAACAGCCAATCATGTGGGCGAAACAGTGATGGCCGTGAGCGTGGGCAACGAAACCGCATACTGCGGCATATTGGTGTCGCCACGCCATAATCTATGGCCAACACCCGTGATGGACTCACCCAACTACACCATAGGTCAGGTAAAGCAGTATTTCAATGGCAAATATCCCATGTCGGCCACATCCAATACCGTGACCATCAATCCACAGAAAAACAATGTTGAGTATATCAGATATTATGTGCTCAAAAGAATTGACAGTATAGAGGTAAAGTATGTGCATAATGAGAATGCCAAGTTAATCTCCACACTCGACGATTATCTCACCGAGCGCTATGACAAGGTAAAAGAGAATGAAGAGCAGAACCTAACCATTTATGATGCTGGTCCTATAAACAAATATGCAGTGAAATGGTGGTTATATGCTGACGACAACAAGGCTAAATCAATAATAAGATATTATCCTTGATGTAACATGACATTTTTTCAATTCAATCAAAATATAGTATATATGTTCGCATGAAACCCTGTTTTAATTTTAGTATACACGGTGTTTGATTTATATTCCGCACTGCTGAATACATGTTCCGCACTGCTGAATATATGTTCCGCACTGCGGAATATACGTTCAGCAGTGCGGAACATAACACAAATGCCTGTTATATGAAAATGTAAACAGGCAATGATAAATATTAATAACAGGCAACAATGTGAAAACACGAATACAATCGGAACATTCTCAATGTAGCATAAGTTACTCGACATCAAACCAACGGATATTCAAGAGGAAGACTCTAATATGCTCAAAAGATGAGTGGGTGTGAGAGACTATTGATTAATAATTCCGTCTTGATATTAACGAGACACCAATGATATTCTTACTAAAAGGTTGCATTTTTTACCAAAAGGAGACATAAATCCCTTTATTTTGTTGCTAAAACAAAAAAAAAAGCGATTATTTGCTCATATATTCATAATTTTTTAGTAACTTTGTGCGTAACTTTAAACTTACATGAATATAATCATCCTTACAATAAGGATATAATCTTCAATATTAAAACAAATGAACGGCGGAAACTATACTTCAGACGAATTGAAAAAACAGAAGACACTGACAGAGCAGCGCTATCAGACCGAGAGCGCCTATCAAACAATTTCTGCCAGCGCTACTACGTGTCCACATTGTGGAGCCGCAGTACCAGAAGGTTGTGACCTCTGTGAAACCTGTCACAGGTATATCAAAGATGACGTGTGCCCATTCTGCGGAGCCGACATAAACAAAGGCGACAAATACTGCCAGGAGTGCGGCTCGCTGATAGGAAAAGTGGAATGCCCCGTATGCCACACACAAAACGAATTCTCGTTTTGCAAGAAATGCGGCAGCCCCATCACCGAACAGGCATTCAAACTCATGGACGCCATACACAAGGATCCCGAGTATCAGCAATTGGCACAGTTGACATCAGAACTGGAGCGTCTCAATAACCTTATGCCTGTGGATACTCCCGCCGAAAGAGAAAGAGAGAAGACAAACCACGACCTTAAACTCAGAGTGCTCAGTCTGCTGGCAGAAGAAGAGGGCAGAAGCCTCACTGCAGAAGAAGAGAAAGCAACCAAAAGCATGAGCGAAGAGATGATAGCCGAAAGAAAAAAAACTGTTACGGAATCTATCACCAACATGCTCAAGAAAATGCAACTCAAGCAAACTCCATCGCCAGTAATGGCACGCAACTATGCCATGGCCACCAAACCAATAGGTGTGAGATCGGCATGGGAGTGCAACTATAAGCATGCCTTGCACAGCAGTCCATGCGCTTGTGGAAAACCACAACTAGGAGGCAAATGGGTCATACTGGGATCAACAATAAAAAAAGAAGCCTAACCAAATATCACTATGACAGAATTATCAGTAAACGACGACAAAACACTTAGAATGCCTACTACAAAAAAGAAGGCAAACGTTAATCCCGTCAGAACTGCAAATAATACAGAAAACACTAACATGAGCGGTACCGTCGGCGACGATGGTACGATGCGCATGGACAAAATCCTAAGCAATAAAACGGTCTCTACACGTCAGGCCTCAGAATCAAATATTGCCAAAGAAAGACATAAAGACTCATTTATAGTAAAAGGACAGACTTATAAAAACATCAAGTGTCTCAGCGCAGAATCAGGAGAAGCCGAGGTGTATCTCATAGAGAAGGATGAAAAGCAATTCGTGCTCAAACTCTATTACCCAAAATTCGAAATGAGAAAGGAGGTAATGAGGGTGGTATCAAATATGGATTTCGAATTGGTAGTGAAACTACTCGACTATGGACAAATCTATTACGAAGGCAAATATCGAGATTATGAGTTAATGGAATATGTGGGCGACGGCACATTGGACAAATTCTGCGTTGACGGCAATATGGACCTGTTTAGAAAGATTGCACTGCAGGCCGCCGCAGCACTGCAATACTGTCATAACTACAAAATCATACATAAGGATGTGAAACCATCCAATTTCCTGTTCAGAGACAAACAGAAGGGCAGGATAGCATTGGGCGACTTCGGCATCTCTTCACTTATGACCTCTGATGAAGAAATGCACCGAACCACTCAAGCCCGCACACCAGTATATGCAGCTCCCGAGATGTATACAAATGTTATAGACGGTATGGTAGACATAACACCTGCCGTTGACTTCTATTCACTCGGCATCACACTCATGGCTATATGGAAAGGCGAAAAACCGCTGACCAACAACGAGCGTGTCATGGTGAAGAACAAAAGCTATGGCAAAATACCTGGAGTGGAAGAACTACCTGAGAGAGTCAAGATGATTGTGCAGGGACTCACCACTGTAAACTTACAAAACAGATGGGGCTATGAGCAGGTGGAAAGTTGGTTTAAAGGTGAATCGCCCGAGGTGGACTATTCTTCTCCATTCCTAAGATACAAGTCGTTTATCGTTGATCCCGAGAGAAACATCATTGCCGAAAACCTCGTGCAACTGGTGCCTCTGCTGCTCGACAATCCAACACTTGCAGAAGGTTATCTCTACAATGGCAAGATTACTACATGGCTCGAGCAGAGCGGCAACGTGAAACTAAGCTTGATGGTAGACGACATAGTGAAAAACAGATATCCATCTGACAGACATGCTGGTCTGATGTGTGCCGTGTATACAATGCAACCCACATTCCCATATAAGGATATCAACGGACAACTCTGCGATACCGTGACAGACGTGGTGGCTGCCATGATATCATCACCCACAGAGTATGCCATGGTGATGGCTGAACCTCACGATAGCATTTGGCTATATATAGAAACACACTCTAAGGCTAACATTGATCGCATGAGAGGATATTTCCTCTCGGCAGGTAACCCACATAACAGAATAGCACTGCAGAGATGTTTATATGAACTCGAACCCGAGTTACCATTCCTGGCACGATATGACACCAAAACAATTGACGATATCATAAAGGCTTTTGCCAATGATGATATAACAGACGACGAATGGAACAGCATCATCGACGGACGACTCTTGTCGTGGATGTATGGACAGCAACTCACACTCGAGTCGGAGTCGCTCAAACTATTGCTTGATGGCAAAACACCATCCAGAGACCTCGCATACAAGGCTTTATATAACCTAAGCAAAAATACTGCCTACGACCTCAAAGAGGCACACGAACCAGGAAATATCGGAGCACTGCTGGCTGAGAGACTGATAGCATTGCAGCATGCCAGCGACAAGGAGCGTATGGAGAAACTATCCGACTTCATGCCAGAAGACGGACGCTTCTATTTTTATACTCAACTGCACGGATGGATGGACGAAAATGCCATGGCACGCTCATGCTTCGACCTCAACAGCAAGGAAAACAAGGAGAGATTGGGTAATTATAATGTCATGACAGCGGCTTATAGACTTTGCCGAATGCTCGGCATCAGACCGCTATATTTAATGCCATCGGGCAGGAAACTGCGCCGACTCAAAGACCTGGAGAGCGAAAGTATCGACGACCTTAAGATGGAATTGCATAACGGTAGCCTCGCGGAATGGCTGACTATCTTCTTTCATGAAGATCCCAAAAAGGATTTCAGCGAACCATACAGCTATGAACGCAATATCGAGAAATGGATACATGCATTGGGTAGCATTGACCATAATAATGCCTTCTATCTCAGATACTCAAAGGCACATGATGAAATGCAGAAGAAAAACAATCAAGTGAAACTCAATTTCAATAGGTCTCGAATGTTTGAACGTGCAACCATTCTGTTGTTCTTGATAATGCTGCTGGCATGGGTGACCATGATTGTGATGTTTGGACTCGGCGACCATAAACTACTGCTGGCAAATAAGCTGTATACCATAGTGTTGCCTGCTGGTGGACTTGTGGGCATGCTGATGGCAACTAAATCGTTCTTCAGTGGCAACGGATTTTTTATAACACTATTGTCTGCATTGTTTGGATTGTGCACATCAATCTTGCCAATAGCAGCACTCACATTCGTTGACAACCATTTCCCATCGCTCTTTGTGCCGGCAGTGATTGTCATCACCTTTATATATATATGGGTGGGCAGAATGAGCAATGCCGACAAACTGGCCAAACAAGACAAACAAACCATACTCGACATACTTGAAGACAATGAGAAAACAGCATTAGTGGAAACTTTGTATTATACATTCAAATCAAGATCGAATAAATTTAAAGGCTCAAAATTCAATGTACTCGACGATGTAGAACAACGCATAGGTTTCAGCAATATAAGCCGATCATTGCATTATCTCTATCTCGGACTGGCTGTGACCATCCTAATATTAGAAATGATGCTTTATAATCGTAATCTGCTCAACCTGGATGCACCTAAACAAGTGAACACTGAAAATGTGTCTATAGAAAAGGATTTATCAAATGATATGTGAGAATTGCAAAAAAGAAAATCGAAGTATTGCTCGCTACTGCAAGTGGTGCGGCAAGGAGTTGACCAACAATGATGTGCTCTCCTCGCTCGTGGGACTCGACGAGGTGAAGGCGCAATTGCGCATTATCGCAGAGACCTACACCTTCCTACACTCGAGAAACACAATCAAAGAGGTCAGACTCAGTGTCAACACCATAATCATTGGCGAAACAGGCACGGGAAAGTCTTCGCTGGCCAATATTATTAGGGATTTCTTTTATCAAAAAAAGATAATAAGAAAACCCAAACTGACATTGGTGGATGCCGTAGACTATCAACGCTTCGTGGATAAATGGGACGAGAATATAGAAAAAGCAAAAGGCGGTATACTCTTTTTCGACAACGTGCAGAAACTGCTGCCCGACAAGTATTCAAACCAGGTAAACCCACTCGACAAACTATTTGTGGAGATGGACAGATGGAACGACGATCCCATAGTGTTTATATCGGGACTGACTCAAGGACTGGATGAGTTTCTGCAAAGCAATCCTGCAGTGACCAACAGATTCAAGTATAAATTCCAACTGCCCACACCAACTTACAACGACCTGTTTTTAATATGCTGCTCCGTGTTGGAAAACAAATACGGACTAACACAGTATAGCCAGTCTGCTAAGAAGAAACTGCTTGAATACTTCAAATACCAACTCAAAACTAAAGACGAAACATATGGTTTCGCACACGATGCAGTAAAAACAGCAGAGGATGTGTTTACTGCATATATAAGCAGAGGCTCGCTAAACAGCGAAATACAACCTGACGATATCAAGGCATACGTGCCTAAGGAGCGCACCTTGGAAGAGATACTCAGCGACCTCGACAACTTCATAGGAATGGACGAGGTAAAAAGCACTATCAAGGAGATTGCATACTCTGTAAAAAACTCCATGGAGAGACAGCAGAGAGGACTGGGTGAGGCTTCACCCATTGACGTGCATATCGTATTGACAGGAAATCCTGGTACCGGCAAGACTACCATGGCACGCAAACTTGGTGAGATACTCGCAACAATAGGTTATCTGGACAGTGGACATGTGGTCGAGGTAGACCGCTCGCAGATGGTGAGCCAATACCAAGGCGAGACTCCAAAGGTGGTGGATAAACTATGCGACAAGGCCATGGGCGGTATTCTCTTTGTAGACGAAGCTTACACTCTCGCTCCCGTACAGGCTTCAGGAGAGAAAGACCAACTGGGCACACAGGCACTCGAGAAACTCATGAAACGCATGGAGGATGACAGAGGTAAGTTTGTGGTGATAGCTGCTGGATACCATACCGAAATGGAAAACTTGTTTAGAATAAACCCTGGATTCAGAAGCAGATTCAGCTATTTCGTAGATATCAAGGACTATACTCCAGAGGAACTGTATCAGATTCTCATGGTGTTTGCAAAGTTAAAGAATTATGTGCTTACGCCTGAAGCATCGGAACTCGTAAAGACACATATCGAAGAGTTGTATAACGCTCGCGACAATACCTTTGCCAACGGACGCACCATGAGGCAACTGTTTGATACCATCTGCAAACGACAGGCTCAAAGACTCGAAAAGGGCAACGTGTCTGCCATGACAAATGAGGAGATTATGACCATTAATGTGGATGATATTCCTTATGACAAACCTAAGGGAGTGGACTACTCAGAATGCCTCGACAAACTGGACGGCATGGTGGGTATGGACAAAATTAAAACCGAAATCTCAAACCTTGCTGCCATGATAAACCTGCAACTCAAACGTGGCGACAAAGACCAAATGAGCGCAAAGCATTATGTGTTTACAGGTAATCCAGGAACTGGTAAGACAACTGTGGCACGCATCATGGCAGAGGTGTTCAAAACGCTCGGACTGGTGAGCCGTGGCCAACTCGTGGAAGCAGACAGAAGCAAACTCGTGGCAGGATTTGCAGGACAGACAGCAATAAAAACAAACCAACTTATTGATACTGCACTCGGAGGAGTACTCTTCATCGACGAGGCATACACTCTCGTGTCTGGAGATAACGATACTTTCGGAAAGGAAGCTATTGACACCCTGCTCAAAAGACTTGAAGACGACAGGGGCAAGTTTATATGCATTGTGGCTGGATATACCGACAACATGAGGGATTTCATTGCCGCAAACCCAGGACTGCAGTCGCGATTCACACAGACCATACAGTTTGACGATTATAACCCCGACCAACTCACCGAGATATTCATGAACCTGGCTAAGAGCAAGAACTTCGTTTGCGACGACAAGTTGAATGAGGCTGTGCATCGAATGATGGAACGACACTATCTCAGACGAGATAAAAACTTCGGAAACGCACGTGTGGCACGCAAACTCTTTGAAGACACTATGGAAAAGCAGAGCCAGCGACTAATGTCTATGCTGGGCAATGCCGACTTCAGCCAGGATGAGATGTATGTTCTCAAGACCGACGACCTGCCACAGACTGAGGATACTAAAGCCAGACCATTGGACGAGGTGCTGGCAGAAATGGAACGCTTGGTGGGCATGCGCTCAGTGAAAGACACCATAAGAAGACTGGCAGTGCAGAGCATGTTTATGAAGCAACGTTCTAGCATGGGAGTGGGAAAAATGTCGCAAATGGTTACAAATTTCACACTCACCGGTAATCCCGGTACGGGCAAGACTACAGTGGCACGCATGATGGGACAACTGCTGCAGAGCATGGATGTGCTCCCAACATCGAGAGTGGTAGAAGTGAGCAGGGTAAACCTCGTGGGTAAGTATATGGGAGAAACAGCAAAACTCGTAGACAAGGCTTGCGACAACGCCATGGGAGGTGTACTCTTCATAGACGAAGCATATACACTATGCAACGAAAATGATAACTATGGCAAGGAAGCCATTGAAACGCTCATGAAACGCATGGAAGACGACAGAGGCAAGTTTGCAGTGATCATTGCTGGATATAAAGACAGAATCGACGAACTGCTCGAAACAAATCCTGGACTGGCCAGCAGATTCACACAACATCTGCATATAGATGACTATAAGGGAGATGAACTGCTTGAGATATTCAGACGTATGGCTGAAAAAGAAAATTACAAACTATCGCCAGAGGCTGAAGTTATACTCAACAGACTCATCACATCCATAATAATAAACAAAAATTCATCATTCGGCAACGCAAGAGAAATAAGAAATATCTTTAACGGAGCCGTGGGGCGCCTGTCAGAACGCGTGATGAGCATGCCGCCTGAAGAGGTTACCAAAGATACACTGCAGGTTTTCATGCCTGAGGATATAAAACTTTAAATCATCAATAGATAAGATATGATTATATGTCCTAATTGCAAAGAAGATATCGACGACGACTCACTATTCTGTGACCAATGCGGAGAAAAACTATACTACTGCAGCAGTTGTGGAAAAGTGGGTATGGGCAAAAGATGCTCATATTGTGGAGGAATCATGGAGTCACCACGTGACCCCAGCGTTACGTCGTTTCCTAACATTAGAGGCAACAGAAATGGAAAAACTCTCGGAGAAACCACTTCTGGACAGGTGGCAAGCATAGACAACAGCGTAAGAGATGGCAATGACTCGCTGGTGCTAGAAAGTATGGTGCTCGGAATATGCATCAAAGCCATGCACGACGCATTGATAGGAAGAAAAGAAGGACCATATACCAAACAGTTCTCAAACTGCAGATATGTGTCTGGATGCCACGCAAAACTCGAAGAGAATGCCAACCACCAGTGGACCATTACTGACATGAATTCATCAAACGGAACTATGGTAAATGGTATACCACTGCAACCAGGAAAACCGGCAAACATCAAAAATGGCGACAAAGTGACACTTGCAAATATAACATTAACAGTAAAACTATCATAATTTTTAACACACTACATATTATCAATTTTATTCTTAGATAAATGACAAGCAAAAGGATTTGTATTACAACATCATGCCAGAAGGGTAACGTAAGACCAAATAATGAAGATGCCATCAGCATAGACGGAAAACTTATCAGAGATGACTCTTATAACACTATTATCGAAATCGGTAACAGCGATAGAGATATCCATCTGTGCGCAGTGGCAGATGGTATGGGTGGCTACGAGGGAGGAGAGGTGGCAAGCATGAACACTCTCGACAGTCTCTCATTCTTTATCAAAGATCTTCCTGCTGGATTAGACGTCGTTCAACTCAAGGAACATATAAATGTATGGCTGAACAGCATCAATAGCACCATTAACAAAATGGGAAGGTATAATATGAGTCTCAAAAACATGGGTACCACACTCGTGGCTGTGATCTTCTATTATGGTAGGTGCTATTGGTTTAACGCTGGAGACAGTAGACTATATCTGCACAAAAAAGATAAACTGGTTCAGATTACTCTCGACCATACACTCGCCACAGTGAGAAACAGTAAAAAGCATAACAACATTCTGACTAACTGCATTGGCGCAGGCAACGAAAATGCATATATAGACTTCGGGGATATTACAGATGATATCGACAACGATACCACACTGTTGCTCTGTAGCGACGGTCTAAATGATATGCTTACAGACGACCAGATTGAAATGGTCATCAGACAAGAAGGACGGGCTAAGGACCTCACACACCTGGCTACTGTGGAGGGGGGAATTGACAACGTGTCTACATGCATGATCAAATTAGAGACTTATAACAACGAAGAAACAGATAATAAAGAGGAAGACTAGAAATGCCATTACGATTACCAGACAGACTGCCTGCAATAGATATTCTGAAAAAAGAAAATATTTTCGTTATCGACAACACAAGGGCTAACACACAGGATATCAGACCACTTAAGATTGTTATACTCAATCTTATGCCTATCAAGATAACCACGGAGACCGACCTTATAAGGTTGCTCTCTAATACTCCGCTGCAACTAGATGTGCACTTCATGAAACTCAAAAGCCATACACCCAAAAACACGCCCATTGAGCACATGATGATGTTTTACAGGGATTTTGAACTCATGGAAAACGAAAAATTTGACGGTATGATCGTGACAGGGGCTCCTGTGGAACTGCTCGACTATGAAGAGGTGGGGTATTGGGAGGAAATTAACAAGATATTCCAATGGGCACGCACCCATGTAACATCCACATTATATATATGCTGGGCTGCACAGGCTGCTCTATACAGCCATTATGGCATACCAAAATATCAACTAAAGAAAAAGATGTTCGGCGTTTTTAATCAGCATACTCTACATCCGCAACTTCCTATCTTCAGAGGCTTCGACGATATCTTTGCCATGCCTCACAGCAGACATACTGAGATAAGAAAAGAAGATATTTATAATTGCAAAGAACTGCAACTGATAGCAGAATCAGAAGAGAGCGGAGTGAGCATGGTGATGGCAAGAGGGGGACGGGATATATATATTACCGGACATCTCGAATATTCGCCACTGACACTCGATACCGAATATCGCAGAGACAGAGGTATTAGAAATGACGTGGATATGCCGAAGAATTATTATGTGGATGATAATCCTGATAATAAACCACTAGTAACATGGAGGGCCCATGCCAATCTACTATATAGTAATTGGATAAACTATTACGTATATCAGGAAACACCTTTCGATATCAATGATATCAAATAATCTGATATCTGCGTAATAATAATTTATGATATGATTAAAGCACTCGAACTGCTCGCTCCTGCAAAAGACCTCGAATGTGGCATGGCGGCCATAGACCATGGCGCAGATGCCGTGTATATAGGTCCTGAGAGATTTGGTGCCCGAGCCGCCGTGGGCAACAGCATTGACGACATAAGGCAACTGTGCAATTATGCTCACAGGTTTTTGGCTAAGGTTTATGCCACGGTAAACACCATCGTGTATGACAATGAGATTGATGATATCACGGCATTGCTCAAGCAACTAAAAACCGCTGGAGTAGACGCTGTGCTCATTCAAGACATGGCTCTCATATCCATACTAAGAGAAATAGGCATGCCTTATCATGCCAGCACACAAACAGACAACCGCACCGCAGAGAAAGTAAAATGGTTGCAGGAGCAGGGATTCTCAAGAGTTGTGTTGGCACGTGAACTATCTATTAATGAGATTGAGGATATCCATCACATGGTGGAGGATATGCCACTGGAAGTATTCGTGCATGGAGCATTGTGTGTAAGTTATAGTGGATTGTGCTATGCTTCGCAACATTGCTTTAACAGGAGCGCAAACCGAGGTGCCTGTGCCCAGTTCTGTCGCATGCCCTTTGACCTAATCGACAGCAACGGTAAGGTGATAGAGCAGGGCAGACATCTGTTATCACTCAAGGATATGTGCCAGATTGACAACCTTGAAAGGCTTGCTATGGCCGGAGCTATCTCGTTTAAGATAGAGGGTAGACTCAAAGATATCTCTTATGTGAAGAATATAACCTCTGCCTACAGCAGTAAACTGAATGAAATAATCATTAGGCATCCAGACTTGTTCCAAAGGGCTTCAATAGGGTGGGGACAACCTCTCTTTGAACCGAATATCAACAAGACTTTCAATCGTGGATACACAACCTATTTCGCTAACGGAAGACAAAGGGATATTGCCTCTTTTGACACACCCAAGGCCATGGGCGAATATGTGGGTACGGTCAAGGAGATAAGAGGTAAGAGTTTTAATGTGGCTGGTGTGGCTGCCTTTGCCAATGGAGACGGACTCTGCTTTCTCAACGAACGACGACAATTGGAAGGGTTTAGAGTTAACAGAGTGGAGGGCAACAGACTCTTTCCCCTCTCTATGCCTCACGGGCTGCGCAAGGGGGTGGCATTGTATAGAAATAATGACCAGGAATTTGACAAGATGCTCTCAAGATCACATGACATACGAAAGATTGACATCATACTGGCCATGGATGAAGCTGAAAACGGATTCTTGCTCACGGCAAGTGTTGCCAACAGGGATATAAACACCACTGCCTTTATTTGCCAACCACATGAAAAAGCAAAGCTACCACAAACAGATAATATCATCAAGCAATTGTCAAAATTGGGCAACACCATCTATAGATGCAAACATGTAAACATTGCTCGTGATTTTGATTTCTTTATCCCTTCAAGTAGGCTCACAGAACTCAAACGGATGATTATCGAAAATCTAAATGCTGCCATTGCTGAAAGATATGCCGCCATTGCTGACAGATATACTGGCTGTAGCAAGAGGGCAGGGGAGTGCTGCCATAACGAGTTGAAACTGTCAGCCCCTCCAACTTACGGACATTACACCTATTTATATAATATAGCAAATCAGAAATCAAGAGATTTCTATATGGCAAGGCAGACAAACAAAGAGCATTTGTCTGATGCGTATGAATTGAAATCTCAAACTGATGTACCGCTGATGCAATGCCGACACTGTATACGATTTGCTCTCGGACATTGCACCAAACATGGTGGCACTCCAGCTAAATGGCACGAACCGCTATGGCTGGTTATGACAGATGGTAGACGCTTCCGCCTTTCCTTCAATTGCGCAAAATGCCAAATGGAAATCATTGCTCACAATGAAAGCAAGTAAGAAAATACAATATAATTATAGGTGGGTTCTATAATATAGTAGTAATTAAGCATATATGCAAAAAGACCAGGAGCGCGATATACGTGCTTCTGGTCTTTTGTAGTGGATAGGGGAATCGAACCCCTATGCCAAGATTGAGAATCTTGTATCCTAACCATTAGATGAATCCACCAAATAAACCTCTAAAATTTTGCTTTTTGTAGTGGATAGGGGAATCGAACCCCTATGCCAAGATTGAGAATCTTGTATCCTAACCATTAGATGAATCCACCAAAAAGACAGAAGCGGAAGCTGGGGGATTCGAACCCCCGGTACGGTAACCCGCACGGCAGTTTAGC